>Ga0224501_10000034_pt1 | contig 151678 bp, 138 predicted proteins | sample SF_Oct11_sed_USG_4_FD_169105 | JGI IMG/M metagenome (GOLD analysis project Ga0224501, IMG submission 169105) | Sediment microbial communities from San Francisco Bay, California, United States - SF_Oct11_sed_USGS_8_1 | ecosystem: Environmental > Aquatic > Marine > Sediment | place: USA...
ATTAATTCTTCAATAACCTCCAATAAGTTTTTTAAGTCTATAGGTAAAAATATTCCTAAATTGCCAAACTGTTTGTGACGTTTCAATCGCTTCAGGGGGGTACCATCATCCCTATCTTTTCCAAATTTAACTACAATTTTACTTGACTATATGAAAAAATATAAAAGAAATAAAATCGTGAAAGATATTCTGTACACCAAAAACAAAATCCATCCGGCGGCTTTTTTTGAGATTAAAACGCCTATTGGTTTCATGACAGCCGGCGCCATAGAAAAAGGTATATCCCTTCTTCAGTTTAAAGATGAACCTTTAGAATTAAAAACTACACCACCAAATATAAAAGAAAACAACAAAAAAATAATAGAAAAATATTTTCTTATGTTAAAAACTCAGTTAGATGAATTTTTTAATAAAAAAAGAAGAACCTTCGATTTGCCCCTGGTTTTAAGCGGCACCTTGTTTCAACAAAAAGCATGGCAGACACTTTTAAACATCCCCTACGGTAAAACTATTTCTTATGAAGAAGAGGCCCGCCAAATGAAAAATAAAAAGGCGGTAAGAGCGGCCGCTAACGCAAACGCGGCGAATAAAATAGCTATTATAGTGCCGTGCCATCGCGTTATTTCTAAAAATGGGGCCCTTGCCGGATACTCTGCCGGTATTGAAAGAAAAAAATATCTTTTAGACTTAGAACAACATTAAATGATAACAGCCAAATAAAAAATAAAAATTTTCTTTACCCTGTTATTCATAAATCATTATTGTATAAAAAAATAGTGATTTTTTACGGATGAAAATTTTACATTTTTTTATAATTAGCTTTTCTTTTATCTTCTCTCAAAATATATATACAAAAGATCTAAATAAAAATAGCAAAACTAATTACAGTTTTAATAATAATACAAATATACTAGCAACATTTTATAATGATGACGTGCCTATTGAAAATTCTGAAAAAGAGAAAAGAAAAAATATTTTTGATTCAAGTGAAGAAAAAAATAAAATTAAAGATATAGTTGAATATCAATTTGGTTTTATAACCGAAGCGGGAATTTTTAACAATGCCGACTTTCGCAATCTTAATAAAGAAAATTTAGAAACCATAGAATATACAGATGATAAACTAACAATTGCTGTATCTCGTTTTTTTATAAATATTTTTTTTCCATTAACTGAAAGATTATTTTTTAAATTTGATTTATACAAAAATGGATTTTGGGGCAATGATAATCTTTCAAGTGATTCATCAAAAGAAAAAACCTTCATAGGATCAAATCCGTTTTTGTTTGGCGAATTATACACCGAGGCTTTTTTTATTAAAAACGAAAACACAACATTGTCTTTAAAAGTGGGCCGGCAATTTTTTGATATAGGCGGTATAAAAAACGATTTTATTTTAAGAGATTATCTTGACGCTTTTTCAATTTCAATTTATAATAATAACACAGGTACATTGCGCATATTGGCCGTTGATTTTTTGGCTTTAAATTCAAACGCCGCTCATGAGATTAATTATTTAAGATATTTTTCACGCAACACAAACTCAATTGATAATTTTGACGGTGACGTAAACGCTCTAAGAACAGGTGCTGTTTATGAAAGCAAAGACCTAATGAACTGGAACGCAGAAAACAAGGCCCAAAAAACTCTTGAAGCAAAAGTTTACGGATTTTACGCTCGTTACGGCGCGGTTTTTCAAACCGGAGCCGATAGAACCACACAAGGTGAATATGATAACTTTGCCGACAATGACTGGTCAGCAGTTTTTGGCAGCCGGTGGTTATACTCTATTGAAAATTTGAATTTTTATGTTGAATACGCGGTATCGCAGGGCATTGATAGAAAACTAAAATCTTTTAACCAAAGTAACAGAGATATAAAAACCGATGGCACCGCTTATGGCGGGGGATTAATTTACAACTTTAAAACATTTAGTACAATAGATATTATATTAATTACAAATTCATTTTACTCTTCGGGGCCCGTGTATGACGAATACGGAATTCAAAAATCATACGGATTTACCAGCTTTAAAGGCTCACACGCGGGAGGTCTTTTATTTAATAAGTACAACGGATTTCATCCATCGGCACATACTGAAACCTCGGGAATTCAATTTAATTCATACGGTTATGAAAGATCTTCAGGAACTTTAAGCGCTCACACTTCTTTTCAAATTATTTATAATAAGATATTATCAATAAAATTTGACGGATGGTTTTTTGCCGATACCGGTAAATCTAAACTAAAAAACACTCAAACAAATTTAGAAGAAAAACAAAAACGCCTTGGCCAATATACAGGTAGCGAAGCAGACATACTTTTTGAATATGTTTTTGAAAATTATTTAACCATGTATATGAGTACTGCTATTTTTATACCGGGAAGCTTTTATAAAAATAGCGCCAGCACTGATATTTTAATTCAGGAACCACAGGAACCAATGGGAAAAAACAATTTTTGGGGATTTGTACTAGGCACAAAATTAGTTTTTTAACTTTTCCATTTAATATGAACTAAATACTCAATATTACCTTTAGTACCCTTAACGGCCGATTCATCAAAATTTAAGCATACTATTTTTTCATTTTTTAGAAAATCTAGAAAATCATTAACTATTTTTTCTCTTTCGGTTTTATCTTTAACAATTCCTTTACTGAGCGCGTTTTTATCGGCTTCAAACTGAGGCTTTAAAAGTACAATTCCCTGCCAAACAGATTGCAGTTTTTTTAAGCTGTGTATTACTTTTTGAATTGAAATAAAAGAAACATCAACCGTAAAGTAATCGGGCATAAAAGGCAAATCTTCTTTTTTTACCTGCCGAATATTTTTTCTTTCTATGACTGTGACTCTTTTATCATTTCTTAACTTCGGATGCAAAAATCCATAGGCTACATCAAGGGCAATTACTTTAGCGGCTCCTTTATTTAAGAGAACGTCTGTAAATCCGCCCGTTGAGGCCCCTATATCTATAAAAGTTTTATTTTTTGTTTGAAAATTCCATTTTTCTAAAACTGTTTTCAATTTTTCAGCCGAACGAGAAACATATTTTCTCTGTTTTTTTAATCTAATATTAAAATTTTTCTTTATTTGAAACCCGCAGTGAGTAATAACCAAGTCATTTACTAATACACTGCCGCTTAAAATTAAAGCTTCAGCTTTTTTTTTATCTGCGGCGTGTCCATTTTCAACAAGCCAATCATCAAGCCGCATAATTTTATGATACCCTTGAAATAATGTACTCAGGAAGGTATTGAAATAATTTTGAAGAAGGGAAAATATCGAAAGCTTCTTTTGTTAATTTTTTAGAAAGGTCATTCGTTAGATTCTTTGTTTTTTCGATACCGTAAATAGAAACATAGGTAAGTTTATTTTGATCTTTATCTTTGCCTACAGATTTACCTATTTTCTTAAAATCACCGGTTTCATCTAGCAAGTCGTCAGCCGCCTGAAAAAGTTCGCCTATTTCTAAGGCCCAGTTTTCAATTTTTTTTATTTTATTTATATTTGTTTTTTTTTCTATGAAAGGTATTACAATAGCTGCCTGTATTAATTTTCCTGTTTTTAAATTATGAATTTTCTTTAATAGACGGGCAGATTGCTCTTTATCTTTTTCGCAATCTAATATCTGACCTCCAACCATGCCCGCCGCGCCGGCTGCTTTGGCAAAATAAATTTGACTTCGCGAAGAAAAATTAGACATAGCTAAAAGTTCAAACGCGCTGCTTTGCAATGCATCGCCGGCTAATATGGCAGTATCTTCACCAAAAACTTTATGGTTAGTTTGCTTGCCCCGTCTAAAATCATCATTATCCATTGAAGGTAAATCATCATGAATAAGTGAATAAGTATGAAGACATTCAAAAGCGCACGCGGCCCCAAGGGCCGCGTTTTCGTTTATAGAAGTAATTTTAGAGCTTTCAAGAAAAATAACGGGCCGCAGTCTTTTGCCGCCAGCTTTTAAACTGTAAAGCATAGCTTTCTTTAATTTTCGGGGAGCATTTTGAAAGCTACTTTTTTCTAATATTCTTGTGTACGATTTTTCCCACTTTTCTTTATGCTTTTTAAAAACTGTTTCGAATTCATTTTTAAGCATGAGAAAATAAGAAAAAACTTTAACTTATTCTTTTACGAGCTCCATTCGGCTAAAGAAGAAATCGGTTTCTATTTGCGCGTTTTCAACTGAATCTGAACCATGAACCGCGTTTTCACCTTTTGAACGGGCAAAAAGCTTTCTAATGGTGCCTTCGTCTGCTTCTTCAGGATTTGTAGCTCCTATTACTTTGCGCCAGTGTTCAACAGCATTTGCTCTTTCTAAACAAGCCGCCACTAAATGTCCTGAAGCTATAAATTCTGTTAACTCATTAAAAAAAGGTCTTTCTTTATGAATTTTATAAAACTCTTTTGCCTGGGCCTTTGAAAGTCTCACGTATTTTATGGCCCTTACCCGAAAACCTTCATCTTCAATTCTTTTTATTATAGAACCAGTATGACCATCTGCGACAGCGTCTGGTTTTATCATAATTAATGTGTATTCATTTTCAAACATGTTAACCCCTTAATACTATATCAATAAATCCAGTAAACAGCTTTGATACCTCTCGTCAAACTTTTCATTAATTATTAAAACCCGGCAATTTTTAAGAAGTTATTAAAAATTTGAAATCCATTTTTCGAGAATTCATCTTTTAATAAATTAAAATCTTCACGCAGCTTTTTTTTATTTAGGCGGCTTAAATCTAAATCTTCTTTCATCCAGCTTTCTAATAATTCTGAAGTCAGTTCAAAATGACATTGAAACCCATACGCATTTTCACCAATTTTTATTATTTGATTCTTACAGAATTCTCCCCTGCCTAATAAATTCATATTTTCAGTTAATTCTACTGTTTCACCATGCAGTTGAAATACCTCAAGATTATTTTTAATATTATGGAACATTTGATCTTGTTCGCCCTTTTTAGTTAAATGTATTGAAAATAAATTATTATTAAGATCACGAAATCCAATTTCTTTTATTTTACTTTTTATAACAATACCCCCCGCGGCTTTTACTAATACCTGAAGCCCAAGACATATACCAAGATAAGGAATTTTTTCAGCGAGAATTTTTTTTACATATTTAAGTTGGTTTTCTATTTTTTTAGTATTATCATTTACACTATCGGGGCCGCCAAGAACAACAACGGCGCCATATTTTTCTTTCAAAGGAATTTCTTCATTTAAACTCAAGTCAACAATCTCGTATTTTATGCCTTGGCTATTAAGAGATTTTTCAAATAAACCCGGTCCTTCGCGGGTTATATTTTGTATTATAAGTATTTTTTTTAGACTCATAAGATTAGTATATTATCAGCTTTTATCTTTTCGTTCTGTTGTAAAATATTTTCAAAATTATTTTACTTTTTATTTATTATTTGTATATTATTATACAGGCAAATAAATACTGTATGAGACATTAATTCCATAAAAATTATGCCTGCAAGAATATTAGAAAACAAAATATGATACAAAGAAAATTTCTCATAGCGTTTATTTCATTGGCTCTTGGCACGGTACTAGTTACAGGTGTAATCGGTTATTTTATGGGAAAAGATCGCATGCAAACCGAAGTATTAAAAAAACTAACTGCCTTAAAAGAAACTAAAAAACAACAAATAGAATCATATTTTTCTCAAATAGAGGGTCAACTAAAAATCTACGCGGCAAGTGACATGATTGTTAATGCTATGGAAGATTTTATATCTGCCTTTGCAATTCTTGAAAAAGAATCAAATTTATCGGGTAAGGATTTTAAGAAATATGAAACAACATTACAAGAGCATTATGAAAACCTTGTTTTTGCTAAAATAAAAAAAATTAATGAACATGAAAAAGATTATTTATTTTATAAGCCCCATGATAAGACAACGCTAATATTACAACATGATTTTTTAGCGGCCAACCCGCACCGCATAGGCAGTAAGGATAATTTAGTTTCTGCGGGTAACTACACATATAGTAAAATTCACGCGAAATACCACCCTAGAATAAAACACTTTCTTAAAGAATTTAATTTTTATGATATTTTTTTTGTAGATATAAATACAGCAGATATAGTTTATACGGTTTATAAAGAAATTGATTTTGCCACCAACCTTTTAATGGGACCTTTTAGTCAATCGGCTATTGCGAAACTATTTCAAAAAGTAAAAAACGATAAAGCAAAAAAGAATTTTTATTTTCTAGACTTTGAACAGTATGAACCTTCATACAATATGCCGGCTTCTTTTATAGCGTCACCTGTATTTAAAAATAAAAAACTTTTAGGTGTACTAATTTTTCAGGTACCTATTGATAAAATAAATAATATTATGACAGCGAATAATAACTGGAAAAAAGAAGGTCTCGGAGATACAGGCGAAACATATTTAGTATGTGAAGATTATTCTATGCGTAATAATTCCAGATTCTTAATAGAAAATCAGGAAAATTATTTTAATACTATTAAAAAAACTGAAATTTCAAATAATGTTATAAATTTAATTAAAAAACATAACACAACTATTTTATTTCAAACCGTATTTACAGAGGGTGTAAAAGACGCTCTCTCTGGCAAATCCGGTACAAAAATTATGAATGATTACAGAAATATTCCGGTTTTAGCTTCTTATGCTCCTGTAAAATATTTTGATGTTAACTGCGCAATAATCGCCTCTATTGAAACCAGCGAAGCATTTTCTCCTATAGAAGATTTTAGAAACTGGCTTTTCTTTTTAGGTCTGTTTTTAATAATCCCCACAGTATTAACTTCTTACTACTTTTCAAGAAAAATAGCTTATCCCATATTAAAACTTTCACAGGCTATTAAAAAAATAACTAAAGGCGAAATACCAGAAAAAATATTAATTAAAACAAATGACGAAATAGAATCTTTATCTGAAAGTTTTAATGAAATGATTGATAAACTAAACAAAACAACTGTTTCTCGTGATTATCTAGACGATATTTTAACTTCAATGACAGATATATTAATTATAATATCTGTTGAAAACTCTAAAAAAGACGCTTATGAACCTAAAGCAATTATCGAAAAAATCAATCAATCAGCGATTAAAAGTCTTGGTTATAAAGAAAAAGAGATTATTGGAAAACCCATAGATAAAATATGTGCCAGTGATCTAGACAAACAATTATTTAAGGGAAAATCTTTAATCGAAATACTTAAAAAAGGAAAATTAAAAACTGAAGAAAGAATACTTTTAAGAAAAAATAAAGAAAAAATGCCAGTTTTATTTTCAGCTACGGTTATGAATAGACCCGACAAAATAAATGAAACTATAGTTTGTGTGGCCCAAGATTTAACTACCTATAAAAAAACGCAGACCGCACTTGAAAAAAGTGAACATATTCTTGCCAGAGCTCAAAGAATAGCAAAACTGGGCAGCTGGGAATGGAATATAGTTAAAAATGAATTGTCATGGTCAGATGAGGTATACCGTATTTTTGGCACAGAGCCGCAGTCTTTCGGGGCTACATATGATGCTTTTATAAATTTTGTACACCCTGATGACAGAGAACTGGTTAGTCAGGCTGTTAACGAATCGCTTAATACAAAAAATCCTTATAAAATAGAACATCGAATTATAAGGCCAGATGGCACTCTTGCCATCGTACGTGAAATAGGAGAACCTTATTACGATAAAGAAAATAAACCGGTAAATATGATTGGTACAGTTCATGATATTACTGATTTAAAAGATACTGAAAACCGCTTAACAATGGCCACACAGGTTTTTGAAAATTCTATTGAAGGTATTATGGTAACAGATGAAGAAGGAATAATACTATTTATAAATAAAGCATTTTCAAGAATAACAGGATATTCGGCAGATGAAGCCTTGGGTCAAAAACCCAAAATTCTTAAATCTGATAATCATGAAATTAATTTTTTTAAAGAAATGTGGCAGGCGCTCCAAAAAAATGGCAGCTGGGAAGGCGAAGTTTGGAACCGCAGAAAAAACGGAGAAGCATACCCTCAATGGCTAACTATTTCTGCTTTTCAAGATCCCTTCGGTAAAACAAACCGTTATGTGGGAATTTTTCATGATTTAAGTGACATTAAAGAGAAAGAAGCAAAAATCACATATCATTCAAATCATGACCCTTTAACAGGATTGCCCAATAAAACATTACTTTTAGACCGGCTGCAATTTGCCATTTCTCAGGCTGAAAAACAAAATAAAATTATGGCAGTGGCTATATTAGGTCTCGATAGATTTAAAAATATAAATGAAAGCCTAAGTCACGCAACAGGAGATAACCTCTTAAAAATTGTTTCTGAAAAACTAAATAAGGCTATTAATAAATCAGATACTATCTCAAGAATAGGCGGCGATGAGTTTGTTTTTATATTAACAGATAGAAAAAATATTAACGAGATAATGAACTCGATTCATAAAATAGCAGAGTCTCTTAAAAAACCTGTCATGCTAGCGAATAAAGAAATTTATATTACAGCAAGTATAGGTGTATCTATCTTTCCTAATGACGCTAATAATGCAAATAAACTTTTAACATTCGCTAATACGGCAATATCTAAGGCAAAGAAATCAGGAAGAAATAAAATTGTTATGTATACAGAGGCAATGAATCAATTAAGCATAAAAAATTTAGAAATAGAAACAGATTTAAGAATTGGCATTAAGGCAGACCAATTTAAGATGTATTACCAGCCAAAGGTTAATATAAAAACAGGAAAAATTATAGGAGCAGAAGCTCTAATTAGATGGACCCATCCCGATAAGGGATTTATTAGCCCAATAGATTTTATTCCCATTGCTGAAGAAACCGATTTAATTTTATCTATTGGTAAAACAGTTATAGAAAAAACCTGCGCTCAAATAAAAATGTGGCAGGATGAAGGTTATGATAACTTAAATATCGCTTTAAATTTATCGGCTAAACAATTGCATTCTCCAAATATTGTTGAAGAAATTAACTCTGTGATTAAAAATATAGGCCTAAAGCCTAAAATGCTTGGAATTGAAATTACTGAAAGTTCAGTTATGGCCGATATGCCAAGCGCTATAAAAAAATTAAAACAGTTAAAAGATCTGGGTATCACACTTTTTATTGATGATTTTGGAACAGGATATTCGTCATTAAATCATTTAAAACAGTTCCCTATAGACGCGTTAAAAATTGATCAGTCTTTTATTAGAAATCTATTAGAAGAACCTAATGATGCCGCTATTGCTTCTGCTATTATAGCCATGGGACACAATTTAGGTTTAAAAATTATCGCAGAAGGAGTAGAAACAGAAGAACATCTACTATTTTTACAGGAAAATAAATGTGATGAAATGCAGGGTTATCTTTTTAGTCCACCGGTAAAAGCAGAAATGATGACAGAATTTTTGAAAGAAGAAAAATCTATTTCGAAGAGTCCTTATTAATTACCGGTTATTGCTTAACCAAGAAGAAACAAGCGGCTCATATTTACTCATGGGAAACTTTTCTTTAAAAATATTAACTAAATATAAAACATCTTTTGTTATTTTTTCATTTGATTTTTCAAAATATGCTTTTATTAAAAGCATATGCGCTTTTTCAACTAAATATTTATGATCCGTTGAAAAATAACTACTATTATAATCTAATGATATCTTTTTAAGTTCAATTATTGATTCTTCAGTTCTTTTTAACTCTAATAGAGATGCTCCCTTTAAAAGTATTAAACGGTGTCTTAAATATTCAGAACTTTTTTCATTTAATCTCCACATACCTTTTTGAGAAGACCAAAAAGCCTCTGCTGGTCTTTTGGCTAATAGAGCTTTTTCACCATAAGATAAGAAAACTTTTGGTTCTATTTTGCATTTTAATGAAATATCTTTAAGTTTATAAAAAGACTGGCTTAATACTTTATTATTTATTACAAAATCGGTACTACAGTTCTTTGAAAAAAGAAAACCTGTATTAATAAAATATACTAAAAAACCGACAACGAAAATGTCTATTTTTTTAATATTTATCATATTTAATTAAAATCTGTAAATATTTTATTTAATTTACAAACCTTTGTATATATAGTAACGGATTTTAAATAGCCTAATCTTGATTTTTAAGGGGAATTTTTTGTGAATTTAATAAAACTTCTTTTATCATATAATTTTCTTGTGAATAAAAATACTTAAAATCTTGACAAAAGAAATTAACTATTACTAATGGCGGTATATAGAAATTACAAAATATATATAATTTATTATAGGAGAATACCAATGGATATTCAAATAAGAGAATTTGGCAAACATAAAATTTTAGCTGTTGACGGTGATGTAGACTTATACAATGTTAGTGAATTAAAGCAGTCAATTTATAAAATTGTAGATGATGAAAATATAAATTCTTTAATTATTGATATGAAAAATATAAATTATATGGATTCATCTGGTATTGGCGCCTTGGTCGCGGGTCAAAAAAAAGTTAAAACGAAAGGCGGTAAATTCGCTTTATTAAATGTTAGAGATGAAGTTATAAATATTTTGCGTTTAGCTACTTTAGATCAATTTTTTACAATTTATGAGAATGATAGTCAAATAGAACAATAGTTTATTTATAAACCATTGTGAAAAATATTCTGCTTTTTTATGGGGGTATTTCAGCAGAACATGAAGTATCCTGTGTATCAGCATCATATATAGAAACAAGTTTAATAAATGCTGAGTATTTAGTATACCCAATATACGTTGATAAAAAAGGAACTTGGCATCTACAAGAAAAAGTAAATAAAATTCCCTCAAAAAATATTATCAATCACGCTTACATCAAAGCCGGTAAAGAAAAAGTGCTTATCTGCGGCGAAAAAGAAATATCAATTGACTTTGCTTTTTCAATAATACATGGTACTTTTGGCGAAGATGGATGTATTCAGGGTTTTTTCGAGTTTTTAAATATTCCTTACGCGGGGGCCGGCGTATTAACATCATCTATTTGCATGGATAAATTTTATATGAGACAGGTTTTTGCAATGCATGGTATACCCCAGCCTGAATTTGTGAAACTTGACAAAATCGATTTTGAAAAAGACAACGAAAAACAAATAGAAATAATTTTAAATAAATTAAATTTTCCTATTTTTACTAAACCATGTAATATGGGCAGCTCGGTAGGCGTCTATAAAAGTAAATCAAAAAATGATTTAAAAGAATTTATAAAAAAATCATTTATATTTGATAATAAAATTATTTGCGAACAGGGGCACTCAGTTCGAGAAATAGAAATTTCCATTTTAGGCAACTATCCTTTTTATGAAACAAGCGAGCCGGGAGAAATTGTGCCTAACCATGAGTTTTATTCATACGAAGCCAAATATCTTGATGAAAACGGAGCTAAGCTTGAATTACCGGCAAAATTAAGCAATGAAGAAAAAGCTCGAATTAAAGAACTAGCAAAAAAAGCCTTTCAAGCTGTTGACGGCAATGGATTCGCGCGGATTGATTTTTTTTTGGTAAATAAGTCAAATTTATTATTAATTAATGAAATAAACACTTTGCCTGGGTTTACACCAATAAGTATGTTTCCTAAATTATGGGAAATAAGTGGTAAAGAAAATATTACATTAATTAGAGAAATTATGAAACTTGGTAAAGAGCGGTTTGAGAATGCGAGAAAAAAAACATATTCTAGAGTAGTCACATGAAACAAATTAAAGGACGGTTTAATCTTCTAATGCATTTTTATGGAAAAAGCCATCCTGATAATCATATTGACCTTTTTTTTGATATAGGTGCCAATTTACCACTGGCTCATTATTATTGCTCTTTAATTGAATTAAAAAAACAAAAACTGCAATATAGGGGTTATTATAGATTAATATATGGCATTCCTCATCGCCGCAAATATATGGAGTATAGCGGGAAAATTGATCAAGGCAGAGGCAGGGTAAAACGTATAAAGAAAGGTATCTACAAAGGGCCATTATGGCTAATAAAAAAACCATCTCAGAAAACTATAAAAATAAAAATGAAAGGGTAAAAATTTAAATTATTTTATGTGGAAACCTGTACAATTTGATATAGATTTGAAAAAAAAGAAATTATATGAGCTATTGCCCTATAAAGAAACTCATAACTCTCAGTATGAGTTAGAATTAAAATACAAAATTTTATCAGAAGAAGCCGTAAAATTACGAAAAGAAATAAGTAAATGCAAAAATATTATGAACCTGCTTGAAGATGAACTAAAAGAAAAAGAAGAAGAAATTACTAACAAAGAGAAAACCGAAAGCAATCTTATTGAAGAAACCTATAAACTAGAAAAAAAACTGGAAGATATACCAAAAATTGTACCTATTGAAAAAGAAGAAAAAGAAATAAAAGCTGAACCCGTTAAAATATCTGCTGATATTCAAGTAGATTTTGCTGAGGCAGAATATGTTAAAACTGAAGAAAAAATATTAGACGAAAGCGGTAAATCTGAGAGTAATTATATAAAATGAATTTTTTAAAAAAAAATAAACTTATTATTTTTTTTTATATTTATTTTAGCTTTGATACATTTATTTTTTCTGAAGAAATAAAAACCTATGTTGATGAGGGCGGATATATAGGTATAAATCTGCCATTTTTAATAGGATTAAATAAAAGTGAAGTTTCAAAAAATATTCATAAATTGAATACTTATCATTTAGAATTTAATGTAAAAGGAGCTTCGGGCAATCATGATATAATAACTGAAATAACTATATTAAAGGATATAATTCACTTTTTAAATTACTATTCATTAGATACGTCATTTTTAAAAGAAGGTGAAATTTATGATTATTCGTTTTTTGAATTAAAAATTCTTAATAAACTTGTATCAATATACTCTGTAAATTTCTATTGGGGATATTCATTGGGTCATAAAGGTTTTTTAACCGAATATTCGAAACCGTCTCATATTTTTTATATTGGCATTCAAACAGGAATTTACTGGTTTATTGATGATAATTTCTTACTTTCAACAAAATTTGAATTACCATTAAATGTTTATAAGTACGGGCTAAATAAGCATTTCTCGGCTGAAAACACATTAGAATTTGCCTATGATCCGTTAGGACCAATAAAAAACCCTCTGCCTCATACGGCAATATTTTCGGTAGGATTAAAATCAAAATATTATAGTTTAACGGCTAATAATAATTTTATAAAAGGATTTAATCTTAAGCCTTTTGCGTCAATTTCTATTTTGTATTAAAATTCTCGTGAGTCTTATAATTTTTTTTGCGCAAAATATTAGCTTTCTAAAAACTAATATTATAAAGCGGTAATTCTTCTTGTTATATCAATAGCAGCTTTATTATTTATTAATGCTTTTATAGAAAAATCCCACTCACCTGTGCCCACAACATTTAATTTGGTTTCAAAAAGACTTCCCTCGCCGGGGTTTTTTTCTTCAGAAATCATATTCAGCATTTTCTTCTGCCGCAATGTAGAACTGGCCGGTCTTTCTAAAACTATATAAACCTGAGCAGTCTCAAGTTTAATATTTTTTTCGCTGTATATTTTAATTTGAATTTTTTGACTTCCTGTTGATATTTCATCTGATTCTAAAATACTAGAAACAGCTTTCCATTTTTCTTCTTCACCTATTTTTTTCTTTTTTAATTCTTCTTGAAAAAAAAGACCTTTTTCATAATATCTTTCATCAACAACCGGCTGCTTTGTTTTTAAAGCAAGATTTATTAAATACCCTTCTGCAAAAAATAAAAAAACAAAAAAAGTACCAATTATACTAAAACTTATTTTTAATGACTTTGACATGTTTATTCCCCCGGGAATGAAAATACACTTTTAAATATATTTTTATTATTTTTATTATTTATATCAATTACCGAAAATTTTATAGGAATTAATTTTTTATCGGCAAAAGATTTTTCTTTTGATTCATATAACAATATTAATCTAATTTTCATATATCCACCGGGATCTATTTCATAAAAAGGCTCTAAATTTAATATTTTTATAGGATTAGATTTTGAATCTAACTCTATTTTTACTTTTAATGAAAAATCTGTTTTATTACCTACATTAATATAATATCCATTTTGAACCCCATAGTTTGGTATTAGCATTTGGTATATTGAACTGTCTCTTACCGAAAAAGCGTATAAATTCGTTCTAATAATAAGAAAATATGAAAAAATCGTTATTAATACGGTTAAAAAAGATCCATAAACTATCGTCCTGGGTCTAATGTAGTGTCTTTTCGCGTTAGTATTATCAATCTGTTCTATTGTTCTATAGTCATTTAGAGTAATTTTATTATGTTTTTGCATTTCTATAGTACACGCATCAACGCATAAACCACATGCAATGCATCCTACCTGAAGGCCGTCTTTTATATCAATACCGGTAGGGCATACAGCTATACACATATTACAAGAAGTGCAATCACCTTTGCCTTCTTTTTCACCTTTTTGACGTCTTGGCTCACCTCTTACTTTATCATAATAAACAATGGGAGAATGAGAATCTAACAGGGCTGTTTGAAATCTGCCGTATGGACAAACTAAACGGCACATATCTTCTCTAAACCATGCCATATTCCCAAAAGCCGTAAATGTAAAAGCAGCTAGAAAAATAATCCATGTTTGAAAAGAACCGTCTTTTTCATAAAAATCGTAGTTAATTAAAGCAAGCCAAGTTTCATCTAAACCTTTAAAATACGTTATAAAAAAAAGAGAAAAAAAGATAGAAATTAAAAACCATGCTATATTGACTCTTATTTTTATTGAGATAGTTTCTGAACGTTTGCCAAATTTTTTACCGCCAATAAGACGTCCTACTAGATTATAAACTTCAGTAAATAATGTCTGCGGACAGGCATAGCCACACCAAAGCCTGCCATATAGAGCGGTAATAAGAAAAAGTAATACTCCCGCCATTATTAATAACAAATGTAAAAAATAAAATTCCTGGGGCCAAATTGTTAAGCCAAATACATGAAATTTACGATTGGGAATATCAAAAAATAAAGATTGTTTACCGCCAATTTTTATAAACGGGAAAATAAAAAAAATAGAAAATAATATATAGCTAATTCTAGTTTTTATAGAACGATGTTTTCCTTTTACGGGTCTTGCTATTACCATAAGTTTGCGTTAATTTTAATATATATATTACTAAGATATACTACTATTTTTTAAATTTTTATTTGTTTAATAAATAAAAATCTTTAACCGGCGTCAACTTAAAATTGTACGCCGGTTAAAAGAAAAGTTATTTGCCTGCTAAAAGCGTGGTGTTTTTCTGTGACAGCCATGCTAATATTTTTAATACTTTTGTATCGCTTATAGGAGCCCCGCCTTTAGGAGGCATAGGAGAAGACGGCCCGCCTATAGGAGACTTCTTTTGTTTCAGTTTTTCCTGCGGTATTCCTGTTAACACAAGATTATAAATTACGCTGTCTGTATTTCCGTGAAGCCACTCGCCATCCATTAAGTTGGGACCTATCATGCCCGTGCCGTCAGGTTTATGGCATGCCGCGCAAGTCATCATAAAAAGCTTTTGTCCCTCAGAAACTGCCGCTGAATCACCTCTAAAAGGATTCGAACCGTCAGCTTTTAATGTTACGGCTGTTTCTTCAACTTTTGGCCCTGTTTTTACCTGCTCCATATACTGATTTTCCTGTGACCAGCCCTGCATCAAATGATAATAAACAGGAAAAAAAAGTGAAAACGCGATGGTAAAATAAAAAATTCCCATCCACCAACCGGGAAGCCAACCCGGTTCATCTTTTATAGGTTCGTCGTCTTTGACTTCTTCATTAATTGTACCCATGAATAACTCCTTACTATTATTGTTTTAAATTGTTGTTCATTTCTTTTTTCTCAAATTCTTCAGAAAGATTTGGATCAAGTTCGTCGTTAAGCATAGAAAACTTTGCCTGTTCTATATGCTTTTTATTTTTCGGCTTGTACACATAGTATATTATGTAAAGCAGAACAACCCCCAGTATGGGAAGCCTTAATCCTTTGTAAATTCCAGCCCAATCTTCCATATTTAAGAAATCCTTTTTATTGCATGGTATCTTTACCCAGTTTTAACAGGTAACTTACCAACGCATCGCCTTTTGTTTTATTCTTTGCCAATGAATCAGCATTTTGAATATCCTGATCGGTATAAGGCACTCCCAATATTCTTAAAGCGCTCATTCGAGCCTTTATTACTTCTGTATCTAGCATATTATCCGTTTCAAAAAGATGAGGATACGCAGGCATAATAGAACCCGGTGATGTTTCACGTGGATTTTTCAAGTGGCTTACCTGCCACGCCGCGCTGCCTCTTAATGCGGCTTCATGCGCAAGATCAGGACCAATTCGTTTTGAACCCCATAAAAACGGATGATCATAAACAGATTCTCCCGCTTTTGAATAAGGCGTATCACCATATTGACGGGTTGGATCCCATCTGTCGGTTTCCCATTTAAAAGGTCGAACCATTTGAGAGTGACAATAAAAACACCCTTCTTCCTGATAAACATCTCTTCCCGCTAATTCTAACGCGTTATAAGGTTTAACACTGTCAATTTTCTGCACTGTACCCTGCAAGAAGAGAGGAGGTAATGTTACCAAACCTCCTACCAAAACGGCAATAGCAGACCAAACACTTAGCTTAAAAGCGTTATCTTCTACTTTATGACTTAATTTTTCGTACCAAGATGACATAAATATCTCCTTAATTTATTTTAGTCCTCAGGCTTAAGCCTTTGAACCTTCCCTTAAATCAACTGGATTAAATCCACTGCCGGCTGTTTTTGTTGTCTTTATGATATTTACTACCATAATTACAAACCCAGATAAAAACAAAACCCCGCCCAAAGCTCTAACCAAACGATAAGGAAAAAGCTCATTTACAATTTCTACCCAGCTTGGATACTGAAGACTTCCGCTTGCGTCTACTGCTCTCCACATTAGCCCCTCTGCAACACCAGATACCCACATTGAAACCACATAAAGCAATATACCAACGGTACTTACCCAAAAATGAGTTTCTGCCAGTTTTTCACTGTGAAGGTTTGTGTTCCAAAGCCTGGGAACTAAGTAATAAACAGCCGCGGCGCATATACCATGAACCCATCCTAACCCGCCGGCATGCACATGCGCGATTGTCCAGTCGGTAAAGTGTGAAAGAGAGTTTACTTCTCTTATTGCCATAATAGGACCTTCTAATGTAGACATCCCGTAAAACGTAAGCGAAACAAGAATAAACTTTAATGTCGCGTCGGTTTTTATTTTTTCTTTTGCCTGAGTTAAAGTTAAAAATCCGTTTAACATACCACCCCATGATGGAGCAATAAGCATCAAGCTAAAAAGCATACCTACAGTTTGAAGCCAGTTTGGTGTTGGTGAATATAATAAATGATGAGGACCCGCCCATATATAAATAAATATAAGCGACCAAAAATGCACAATAGATATTCTATGACTGAATATTGGCAGTCTTGTGTGTTTTGGAAGGTAATAGTACATCATAGCCAGTAATGGTGTCGTAAGAAAAAACGCAACCGCGTTATGTCCGTACCACCAGTGAATATTGGCATCTACAACCCCCGAATATATAGAGTATGACTTTGTAAGTCCTACGGGAATTGCCAGATTATTAACCAAATAAAGAACAGCTACTGTAATAATAGTGGCCACAAAAAACCAAACAGCAACATAAATATGTTTTTCTGTTCTATTCTTCATAGTCATAAAAAAATTAATCGCTAGAAGAAGCCACCAGACAACCACAAGAATATCAATGGGCCATTCTAGTTCAGCATATTCTTTACTTTGAGTATAACCCGCCATAAGTGATAGTGCCGCTAATACTATGGTTAGGTTATACAGCCAAAAGTGAACTCTTGCCATAGAGCTTGACCATAAAGGTGTTTTCAAAAGCCTTGGCACCGAGTAATATATAGTTGCGAATATCGCGCTTCCCGTGAAACCAAAAATTATCCCGTTTGTATGAATAGGCCTAAGGCGCCCAAAAGATAACCATGGATGAAAATTCCACGAAGGGAAAATCATTTGAAAAGCAACGATAATACCCATAAGCATCGCAACTACACCCCAAAGCAGAATGCATATAACAAACATTCTTACAATTTGATTGTCGTATTCAATTTTATCGTTCATTAATAAACTCCTCCTTAAAAATATATTCTTTAATTTATGCTAATTTAATTAAGCTCGTATTAACCAATTTTAATCGTACCTAATATAATTAAATAGTTTATTTAAGCATAAATATTTTCACAATCTACGGCTCTACGCCTTAACATAGATCAATAAGCCAGTCTCTTAACATAGGTTAAGATGTCAACTGTTTAATAATTTTTTTTTAAAAACGCAATTAATCCCGGCTGTTTAGCATTAAATTTTTTTGTATATTTCTAATTTCATCAGGTGATACGCTTTCATTTAATTTCAATCTTGACAATGAACAGTTGAATGTGTTTTGAAAACCTTTCTGTATATTTTTAATAACATATGATTTTGAATTTATGGGAATTATTATTGGCATAAAACTTTTATGATCTCTATTTTTTCTATATTCCGGTTCTTTTTCAGGATGTTTTAAAAAATAACTTATTTTTGAAATATTTTTATTGTTATACAAAAAAGTTCCATGGTGTAAAAGCCATCCCTTTTTTCTGGCTTGACTGTTACCTGAAATTTTTCTTAAACTTCCTTTTTGAAAAAGAACTAAATCTGATAAACCTTTAAATTTTAAAGGAAAGTTTTTTTTGAAGCCTTCTATAATTGAACCTAAAATTGCTTCGTAACTTTTTTGTATTGAGAAAAGTTCAGGAAACTTTTCAAGAGAACATAAAAACCCAAAATTTAAACATCCTTTAAAATGAACAACACTACCGCCCCCGCTTATTCTTCTTATTACCGGCGGATGTTTCTTTGTTAAATATATTTCTTTTTTAATATCAAGTGTTTTACCTAAAATAATAGAATTAAGATTTTCATAAAAAAATAAATATATATCATTATAATTTTTTTCTTTTTGGGTTAAAAAATATTCTTCAAGCGCGAGATTTAAATAAGCACTCTTATAAGGAAAATAAATACTATATATTCGCATTAAGCCGATTTACTTTTCTTTTCGCTTAATATTCTTTGCGCTTCGGCTGCGTCTTTATCACCCCTGCCTGATAAATTTATAATGATTAATGGTTTTTTATTATACTTTTTTTTATACGCTTTAATCCATTTTTTCGCATAGGCAACCGCGTGCGAACTTTCTAACGCGGGAATAATTCCCTCTGTATACGAAAGCTCCTGAAAAGCCGATAACGCTTCATCATCATTTATAGCTTCATATTGGGCCCTGCCCGAATCTTTTAAATAAGAATGCTCTGGCCCTACCCCCGGATAATCTAAACCCGCAGATATAGAATGAACCGCAGATACAAGACCCTCTTTGTTTTGCAGAAGATAGCTGTATGAACCATGCAGTATACCCGGACTGCCTTTTGTAATTGTCGCCGAATGTCTTAAAGACGAAATACCATCCCCAGCGGCTTCAACTCCTATCAGTTTTACGTTTTTTTCTTCAATAAAAGCATGAAAGATTCCCATAGCGTTTGAACCGCCGCCAACACACGCTATAACAGAATCTGGCAAGCGTTTTTCTTTTTTCAATATTTGCTTTTTGGCTTCATGTCCAATTACAGCTTGAAAATCACGAACAATCATGGGAAAAGGATGTGGTCCCATTACAGAACCTAATACATAATGTGTATTATCAAAATTTTTTGCCCAATCTCTTAAAGCTTCGTTTACCGCGTCTCTTAAAGTACCTTTTACACCGCCGGTACCAATAACCTTGGCACCCAGCAAACCTATTCTAAAACCATTTAAAGCCTGTCTTCTTAAATCTTCTTCACCCATGTAAATGACGCAATCAAGCCGAAATAAAGAACACGCGGTAGCCGTCGCCACACCATGCTGACCAGCGCCGGTCTCGGCTATAATTCTTTTTTTGCCAATTCTTTTAGCTAGAAGGGTCTGCCCCAGAGTATTGTTTATTTTATGAGCACCGGTATGAAGAAGATCTTCACGCTTTAGATATATTTTTGCATCCCATTTATCAGATAAATTAGCCGCGTAATATAAATTTGTTGGTCTGCCTGCGTAATTTACCAGTAAATCTTTTAACTCTTTTTTAAAAACCGGATTATTTTTTTCTTTAAGATATGCCTTCGTAAGTTCATCAAGAGCGGGCAATAAAAGTTCAGAAACAAACTGTCCGCCATATTTACCAAAATAACCATTCTGATCAGGATATAATTTCATTTTTAATACTTTCTTTTTCGTGGCTCTCTATTTTTTCGCGAAGAAAACTTAAGTTATTAAGAGCCTCTTTTTTATTGCCTTCACGTATATTTCTTTTTATGGACATAAATGAGTTGTCAATTATATCGTAAAATTCAATCGTGTTAAAATCCTGTTTTTTTGCTTTTAAAAAGATACTTTTCATTTTCACATACATAAATACTATTATTTTTTGAATTATAAATAAAACCACAATATAAGAAAATAATGTAAAATATATTTTAAGAACAATATCTAACCGCAAAGATTGATAGTAGCTTTGGTTCCATGTTAGCCATAAGATTGTAAAAATTGAAAATCCTATTATTATATTTACAATTCTAGATGCAGGAAAAAATCCATCAACAAACCTAAAGCAAAAATATGTTCCCATCGCTACAGCTAGAAGTTGAAAACCAATCCAATCAAAAAGTAGCGAGAAAAAGCTTATTAAAGAACCGGTAAACTCATAAATTGCTTTTAATGTTCTACTGGTTTCTTCAAATGAAGATTTAATTGAAGAAAAATCAATAGCATACAACAATTCTGAAAAAAAAACAGAAAATATAAATATTAAAAAGAAAAAAGCATTAACATGCCTTTTTCGCATTTTTAATTGTCTTTTTCCTCAATATGAACTAAACTACCTAGTTCAACAATATGAAAAAGCTTTGCAATATTTTTATCTACATTAATAAATGTATACTTTGTATTACCATTGCTTATATTTGTAAAAAAACGCACAATCGAAATAAATTCCGCTATACCTAAAGAATTTACATATTTAACATCGCTCATATCAAATGTAATTTTACTCACATTTTTCGGCGTTGTCTCATCTTCAACCAGTGATTCAAATATAGTATTTTCACCCTCTATTCTAGGACTTTTTATAATAACATTAATATTGTCATCAGTATAATTTATTATATTTTTCATGAGTTTTTAATTCCTTATTTAGTTTTCAATGTTAAGCATGCTTCATTGCCTGTAACATTCCATGAAATTTGACAAAATCTTCTAATTATATAAATACCTCTACCTCGAGGATTCAACTTACCATTTCTATTTAAAATTTCAGGAATTATATTAGGATTAAAACCGATACCCTCATCTTTAATATATAATTTAAGATTATTTTCTAAATCTTTTTCAAGCCTTAAAGTAACTTTTTTACTTTTATCCCATCTGTTACCATGATCCATGGCGTTTGTGATTGCTTCATCAAGAATAAGATACAATTCATATCTGTCTATTTCTAAATTTATTTTTTCTTTTAGAATAAAATCAACGACTTTTTGTATAAGATTTAAGCGCTCTTCATTTAAACTATTTATAGTTGATTTATATAATATTTTACCCGCCGCCTTATTCATTTTATGCTATCTTTATTATTATTGATGTTTTGTCAATTTTTTTATCTGCATAAAATAGAAAATATTTTTATTATTCTTGACGGCATGCCTATTTAATTTTCATTAAAATGAATGAATTCGAATAAAAAAATTATAAGACGAGAATACCCTCGTGTTAAAAATTTTCATTTAGAAAATATAAAATTTGTTAATTCTCAAAATAACGATTCTTTAAATATAATTAATTTATCAAATACTGGCATTGCTTTGCTTCAAGGAGCATATCCCATAGAAATTATAGAAAATGATCTTGTATCGGGTAATTTAATTATTGAAAATGAAAAAATACCAGTTGTCCTAAAACTTGTAAGAAAAAACGGTAATATCTTTGCTTTTACTTTTGAAAAAAGTAAAGAAGAAGTTTCAAAACTATTAAAAAAAATTTTTGATATTGAACTTAAAGCACTTAAAATGTACGGTGTTAAAAAAGACTTTTTAATAAAGCAGCCTGATGGAAATCCTTTTTGGTTTTTTGACGGAGAAAAAAATGAACTTTATTACATAGAAAACAATTCTCAAATGATACGATATCGTATTTGCCTTTCTAATTATATAATACAAAAAAATAAAAATGAAAAACTAGAATATTATGATTCAAATTATGAATCTAAATTAAATAAGGTTATAATTGAAAAATTTATAAGATTTGTTTACAATATAGATGGATTAAAAAAAGAATATTTCAATCTTATAAAAGAAGATTTAGAATCTATGTTATAATAAATAAAATTTATTTTAAGAAAGTCAAATGAAGTTTAAATATATCGTCTTTTGTACGGCAACTATACTCTTTACTTTACGAATAAACTTTGTACATTCTAACGAAAGCCAGATACCAAAAGAAAATAAAATAAAATTTTCGCATTCAAAATTAATGAACTTAGGCATGCCGGTTAATTCAAAAAGTAATGAATTTTCGCCTACATTAAGTCCTGATGGCAGTTTTATGATTTTTAATTCAAACAAACATGGTAAATACCAAGATTTATATATAAGTTATTATCAAGAAGGCCGCTGGAAAAATCCGCAGCCAATGACAGATTTAAATTCTGCTTATAACGATGAAACACCCTACCTTTCTTACGATGGCACCATGCTTGTTTTTGCCTCTGATAGAGACGGCAGCCTTGAAACACCCAAAGATGAAAATGGAAAAATTCGTGTTTCTTTTGATATTTATGTTTCTTTTTTTCAAAATAACAAATGGACCTTGCCTGTTTCTATACCGGGAGAGGTAAACTCATTTCTTCATGAAAGAGCTCCTACATTAAGTAAAGATGGTAAAACTCTTTTTTTCAATCGTTGGGAATTTGGTAAAAGCGAATTAACTGCTCTTTTAAGTTCAAAACTTGTTAATGGTAAATTTACAAAGCCGCAGCTTTTACCAAAGCCTTTTAACATGGGGTATTCAGACAGGGCATTAATTGAAGCAGAACAAAAAAACGGATTTTTTTATTCTTCAAACCGCCCCGACACTCATGGCGGATGGGATATATTTTTTGTTGCTTTTAATAATCAAGAATTTTCTGAACCAGAAAATTTAGGCCGCTTTATAAATACAGAAGAAAACGAAATTTATTTATCACGCATAGATCAAAGATATTTTTTATGCTCAAACCGAAAAGACAGTATAGGATTATTTGATATTTATTCTTTTTACATGTTTCAAAAAGAACAAAAATTTGAAACCCGGGCCATCTACTTTGATTTCAATTCAGAAAAAATAAAACTGGAATCTTATGAATATCTAAACGCCTTAGTAGACTTTTTAAATAAAAATTCTGAACTTAGCCTTGAAATTATAGGTCATACCGATCTTAACGGCTCCGACGAATTTAATGATAAGCTTAGCGTAAATAGAGCACTATCTGTTAAAAATTATCTTACTCAAAAAGGGATTTCTGAAAAAAGATTAGAAACTTCTGGTAAAGGCAAAAGAGAACCTATTATTAATAAAAAGGGAGAAAATTTTGACACGCTTAACCGAAGAACAGAATTTAAAATATTAGATTAAAGAATTAAATAGATACAACTCTGTTACGGCCCTCTTTTTTTGCCTTATACATAGCTTCATCTGCTTTATTTAGTAGGTCTTTTTTTAATGTTTCAGGACCTGGAACAATGGTTACTACCCCTATGCTGATAGATACATATTTTTCTACTTTCGATTTCTCATGAGGAATTTTTAAGTTTAATATTTCTTTTCGAATTTCTTCCATAATGCGTTTAGAGCCTTTTGAGTCTGTATATGGCATTATAACAACAAATTCTTCACCACCATATCTTGCCTTTACATCATCAGGTCTTTTTATCATTTTTTCTATAACTTCGGCAATTTTTTTTAAACATAAATCACCTTTTTGATGACCATAAGTATCATTATACAGCTTAAAAAAATCGACATCAAGAAAAGCCAATGAAAGATATTCTTTATTTCTAAAGCAGCTATTATATATTCTCTCAAATGTATCTAGAAAATATCTTCTATTATTCAGTCCCGTTAAACTATCAGTTATTGATAATTTTTTAAGTTTTTCTTCATGTTCTTTTCTTAAAGTTATATCATGAAAAATATTAACATAATGCGTTATTTCATTACTATCATTTAAAATTGTAAATATTGAAGATTCAACCACATATAAAGATCCCTGCGGTTTTTTATTAATAAACTCACCCCTCCAGCTTTTGTTATTGTTTAGACATTGCCACATCTTATCATAATATTCACTCTTGTGCTTTCCTGATTTTAGTATACTTACTTTACGCCCTATAGCTTCTAAATTAGTGAACCCGGTAATTTCTGTAAAGGCTGGATTAACAAATTCAATTATAGCATTTTTGTCAGTAATTAAAACACCTTCAGTCGTTTTCTCAATTATAGATGCGCTTAGTCTCAATTTTTTTTCTATATTAAGTCTTTCTGTAATTTCTTGCATTAGCTTTAAGTTTAAGCGTTTTTCATCTTCTGCTTTTTGTTTTAAGATGTTCTCTTTTTCTACATAACTTGTTTCATCCGTAATATGCAAAAATACAATTACTTTATCCATTTCATTTTTAAGCGGATAAATTCTTATATTATGAATTATTTTTTTTTCTTCTCCTGTTCTTAAATTTTTTTCGAGAAGAGGAAGCATATTTGAATTAATGGTATGAGAAATAAATCCCGACTGCTTTAATGTTAAAGAATTTTCAATCGCGTATTCCAGACGGCTGCCTTTCAAATTCGGAAAAAGCAAAAAAATATTTTTGCCTAACGCGTTTTTTGAGGTAATCCCAGCTGTATTTTCAATCCATTGGTTCCAGAATAATATTTTTTTTTTTGAATTTAAAATTACTATTCCGCTTTTAATACAATTGGTTAATTGATTTAATAATATATTTTCTAACATTAATTTTATGTTAAATTCTTTATAAGACGGTCCAGAAAAGAACCTAAAGAATCTAAATCTAATACAAGAATTACATAACCCTGAATTTTTTTTATTTCAATTTTAAAATCTATAAATATTATTAAAATTTTTTGTTTTATAATTTCTTTTTCTTTTGCTTTAAATAAATTTTCACCTTTGCACGAATAAAACTCTGGAATGGTACCAGAAATTTCATCTTTAAGAATATTTGCTAAACTTGCTATGCACGCGTTTAATATTATATTACCAATTTCTGAAATAGCCTCCTGACCAAGACTCGACATTTCTTCTACTTTAATATGGTCACCAATAAAAAGTTTAACAAGTTCAAGGCTGTCTTTTTCTGTAAATAAAAGCATTGCTTCTGTTTGAAGATACTTGCCAATGAATTTTTGAGAAACATACGCTAATTCTTTTTCGGGTTCTAATTTTAATATAGAAAGCGCTTCTTTTTCATTGGTAAATTTAAGGCTTGGCACAGATAAAGATATTTCTTCTTTAATCATTTTATTTAAAGACGCTGCGGCCTGACCAATACTAATATTAATAGCTTCTTTTAATGCATCTTCTTGTATTTCATTTATTTTAAACATATATTAATAATTTTTTTAACAATTTCATCAGTTATTGGTTTCTCTAAAAATTCTATACCATGCGATTCTACTTTTTCTTTAAAACTTGTTTGAACATTTGCGGTTAAAATAACCATTTTAGTTTTAGGATATTTCTTTTTTATAATCTCAACCAATTCTAATCCGTTCATGCCCGGCATATTATAATCAATTGACAACATATTAAATTTTTCTTTTTCTAGAAGAGCTAAAGCTTCATCTGCTGCCGAAGCTTCAAAAATTTTCCAGTTTTTTTGTTGATCAAGAATAGTATTTTTTAAAAGCATTCTAGCGACAGCGCTATCATCTACAATAAGTATACTTTTACTTTTTTCCATAACATCAATAGACGTTTTTTTTATTATTAATAATACGTAAATCAATAACTATTTTAACATCTTTTTTTAGTCTGCTTTTATACGATTTATACGCTTTTAATTTATCTTTTTTGTTTTACAGTACAAAAAAGATAAATCAGACGGCTAAAAAAACAAATTAAATAAAATGCAAAAAAAAGCTAATGAAAAAAACAGTAAAAATGTGAGCCAAAAATCAGAGCTTACTGAAAAGTCATTGATGAAAAAGGTTGTAAATATTTTTAATAATGATACTACTGAAAAATCTAAAGATGAAGAAGAAAAAAATGAATGGCTGCCAGATTTTTACAAATATTATAAAAATAATTGGCGGCCAAAAGAAGATACAGGCTTTTTTTCTAAATTTAAAAACTTATATTCTTCATACCAATCATTAAAAGAAAAAGAAATTGCAAAGTTAAATGTTTACGAATCAATTTCAAGGTCAGCACAGTTAAGCAGAGAGTTTTTAGTTTTACTTTTTGGCTCATGCTTAATCGCAGTTTTTGGCCTTTTTCAAAATTCAACGGCAGTTATAATAGGCGCCATGCTAATTGCACCTTTAATGATGCCTATTTTAGGTTTTGCTTTAGGCGCTATTTGGGGCGATAAAAAACTAATATGGCGTTCATTTTACACTTTATTTTCAGGAAGTCTAATGGTTCTAGCAATTTCTTCTGCTTTAACTTATTATATACCGGGTATTGAGTTAAATTCTGAAATTATGGCAAGAACAAATCCTAACCTATTTGATATATTTGTGGCGCTTGCCAGCGGCCTCGTAGGAGCCTACGCATATGTACATCCGAATATATCTTCTTCTATTTCTGGTGTAGCCATTGCTGTTGCTCTCATGCCGCCTTTATGCACAGCTGGTATTGGTATTGGTCTAGAAAATCAAAAAATAGCTATAGGAGCTTTACTTCTTTATATGACAAATCTTGTGGGAATATCTTTTTCTGCCAGTATTGTATTTTGGCGGCTGAAAGTTCATCCTATAACAGAATCTTCTGATCAGGTAACAGAAAGAGCGGCCAGAAAAGTAATAATTACTTTGATACTTCTTATTCTATTAGCCGTTCCTTTGGGTTATTTTATGATAGAAACCTATCAACTAAAGAAAAAGCAAGTAATAGTTAATAATCTTATTAAAGAAATAATTCCGCAGAGTGAAGTCGAAAAAGTAGAAATAATGAAATACTCTGATCACTTTATGATAAAAGCAATAATTATGACAAATAAGAAAATAGATATTGAAACATCTCAAGAAATATATAATAAAATAAAATCGCTTTTTACCATGCCTGTAAATATAAAAATAGGTACGCTTCTTACAATAGATAATCAATAGCAAAAAAAATGGATACTTTTGGAATAGGCATTGAATCGAGCTGCGATGAAACAGGAGTAGCCCTGATAAAAAACGGCCGTGAGATAATTGCAAATCCACTATTTAGTCAAATTAATATTCATAAAGAATACGGCGGAGTAGTTCCTGAAAAAGCAAGCCGGGCTCATCTTGAAAAAATACCATATTTACTTAAAGAAATAACCGATATCATTGATAAGAAAAATATAAAAATATCATACATAGCGGTAACAGCCAGGCCGGGGCTAGCGGGTTCTCTTTTAATAGGATACAACGCGGCCCATGCTTTAAAATTAATTTACAACAAACCCGTAATTCCTATTCATCATTTAGAGGCTCATTTATATGCGCCTTTGCTCGAAAATGAAAAAATTACATATCCTTTTTTGGGGCTTCTTCTTTCTGGCGGCAATTCTGGTTTATATTATATAAAAGGAATTTCAAAAATAAAAGTGATTGGTGATACCCTTGATGACGCATGCGGAGAAGCTCTCGACAAAGCTGCTGCCTTACTGAAAATGCCTTATCCGGGGGGACCTCATATTGAAAAAAACGCGAATGAATTTATAAGAAAACAAAAGACTTTAAAAAAAAATACATCCGCCATAAAAAACCCGTTGCCTGTTATATTAAAAAATCAGCCGCCTGATAAATTTCAATTTTCTTTCAGTGGATTAAAAACCGCGTTACTCTATTTTCTTAAAGATAAACCGAAAAATATAACAACAGAAGAAATTGCGTATTATTTTCAAGAAAGAGTTATTGAAATTGTTTTAAGAAATGTAAAAAACGCTATTCGTAAGTATAAAATACCGGCTGTTGTTGCCGCGGGCGGCGTATTAGCTAACCAGACTTTAAAAACCGCTTTAAAAGAATTATGTGAAAAAGAAAATGTAAAACTCATTGTTCCTTCGCCTTTTTTATGCACCGATAACGCCGCTATGGTTGCGGCAGCGGGTTATTTATATTTCAAGGCAAAGAACAATCTGAATATAAAATCTGTTTCTTCTAAGATAAGTTTTTTTTAAGACTTAATATAACCTTGATAAACTTTTGTGATTCATAAGTATTTTATATTAACAAGATACAATGAAAAAAGTAATTTACGTTCACAATAAAAATTATATATTAATTTTATGGGCACATTTTATGTAGGCGCGTTAAAACACAAAGTTATTTTTATATCAAATTTTGGTTGACTTTTTATCTATTCTGCTGAACAAAGATAATATGAAAATAAAAAATCTTAAAAAACGAAGAGGTATTACTCTGGTAGAATTAATGGTTGTTATTGTTGTTTTAGGCACATTAATGACTGTTCTATATTTTACTATAGCCGATACGGGTATTACTGCTGAGGCCAAAAAAGTAGAACTAAAAACGGCAAAATATCAGCTTGACGCTGCTTTATTTCAATTTAAACAAAAATTCGGACGTTATCCCAACGCTGACGAAGGTTTAGAGGCACTTGTAGAATGCCCGCCCGGTATAGAACAATCAAAGTTTCCTGAAGGCGGTTTTCTGGTGAATAAAAATTTACGCATAGACCCGTGGAAGCGCCCCTACCAGTATACAACAGATGGGGGTAAATACCAAATTATATCATTAGGCGCAGATGGAGCGGTAGGCGGCGAGGGCGAAAATGCCGATATCGATTTATCAGAATTCTAAAAACTAGAGAAGGCATTTTGTATGCCCATTCATGTGTTTGAAAAAAAAATATCAACAAAAAACTGCGGCTCGAAAAGGCTATACATTAATAGAGTTAATGGTTGTAATTGCCATTATCGGGTCGCTTTTGTTTCTTACATACCAGCTTTTAACCGGCATATGGCGCGATAAATTTACCGGCGATTCGGGTCTTCAAATAGAAGGCTTATTTGAAAAAGGCAGAGAATACGCTTTTGCAAACGGTAAAACTCTTGTATTAGAAATAAATCTTGAAAAAGAAGAAATGAGCCTTAGAGAAAAAAAAGAAATGGAAAAAGGCCCAAGCCAGATATATTCAGAAAAATTTACTGATGATTACCGAAAAAACCAGAGTGATAAAGAAGAAGACAATGAAGAAGGTGAAGAAAATGAAACAAAATGGCTTATAGAGCCTGTTAATATTCCCGATGATATATCAGATATTTATTCGGTAAGCGGATTAAAACTTATTGGCCCTGTTATTCATCTTTATTTTTATCCTAACGGAACAACTGATTCTGTTATAATTCAATTTAACAGAACTGTTAATCAATATATGTATATACCGCGGCACAATACAACCCCTGTTTATATTGACAATCTGGATTTTCAAGAGGAAGATATCTCTGGCGGCAACGAATGAAAATAAAGATTATAAAAAAATTAAAAGGTATCACATTAATAGAAATAATGGTAGCTCTTTTATTTTTTGCCGGAGTTTTTACTTTTATTCAATATTTTTTAATAGGCGGTATTCAAGCAAGAAAAGAAGCTGGTGATTTGCAAAAAGCGGTTTTTTTAGCCCGAGAATCTATGAATCAGCTTAAAGCTAAACGTGAAACTTTCTCAGAAGAAGGAGAGTTTGAAGCTTTTCCTGAATATAAATACTCAAATGAAATAACTGAAGAAGAAATAGATCTTCTTGATTTCGCCGGAAGCTTAATGGGTGAAGAAGATGAAGAAACAGATGAAGAGAGTAACGATACAAAAGAAAAAATAAAAGAACTGGCGCCCTCTGGTGATTCTGAAAATAAAGATTTAGAATCGGCACCCAGCATTATTTTTAAGGTACTACATTATAAGGTAACAATAATATATGGGGATAACAAAGAATATACGCTCGATTTTTACCGCGGAATGGGACCGGGCTAATCTATATTCAAGAAGAGGATTTTCTCTTCTTGAAATGATTATAGTAATGGCTTTGGTTAGTGTGCTTTTTTTGGGCCTTTTAACCAGTTTTTTTCAAATGGAACGGTTAATGTCTAGCCAAAAAATTGCCGCCGATAAATCGCAAAATGCGATTAATTTAATGAAAATGCTTTCTGCCGATTTACAGAATATCGTGTATGAAAAATGGAACATTAAAGACAGCTTTTTTTTGGGCAAGAAAGAAATTGTAGGCGGCACCCGCGTAGATTTTTTAAACTTTCCCACGGGCAGTTTATATTCTAACCCCAGTACGCTTCAAAGCAATGTCTTTTCTGTGGCTTATTACGGTAAAATTGATGATAATACCGGCATTTTAAATTTGTACAGAAGAGAAGATATATTTATAAGTAAAATAGAAGAATCGGCCGGCGTGGGTGTGCCCATAATACAAAACGTAAAAGCTTTTGAGGTTCAGTACTCAACAAACAGCAAAACTTTTGATGACGAGTGGGATTCGGCATTAAAAAGCAATACCTTCCCAAACATTATTAAAGTACGGTTAGTGTGGGAAGAAAACGATCAAGAAAGAGAATTTACGTTTGAATCGTATCCTCCTATATTATCACAATAAACTACTTTATACGATGCCAAATTTGCGTGCGGCCTATTAAAGAAAAACCAATAAATCCCCGTACTTTAAGTTTTTGACCGTTTTCAATTACCTGTATATTACAGCCGTATGTTTTACCTTTTTTAGGATCAAGAATGTATCCGTCTTCCCATTCACTTTCACTATCTTTTTCAAGATCCCAAATAATTTGCATACCTATAATTTTCTTATCTTTTCTATCGCCGTCACATTTGTCACACACTGGATCTTGATCTTCATGAGGCTCTCTAAATAAGCTTAATATTTTGCCATACAGTTTACCGTTTGAATCTATCCAAATTTGTACTAGCGATTTTTGTTTACCTGTTTCGTCGTCTATGGTCTTCCATTCTCCCACGGGAGACATATTTTGGGCCAATAAAAATGACCCATGAAATAAAAACATTATTAAAAACAAAGTAATTTTTTTCATTTTATTTAACTCCTGACTACTAAAGTAAGATACAATTAATAAAATAAATTTTAACAGTCAAGGTTTTTAAATAATAAATAATTAAATAATGTATATCAAAATTTACAACTGAATTATAAAATTATGACAAATCTCTGACAATTTATTGACAAATGGCATTAACATTGAAAATATGGTTCATATCTAATTGAAAAATGATTTTATAAGTCATTTAACAAAATTAGATTAAATAAAACAAAAGGAGATTATTAAATGAAAAAAAATAAATTAATATTTTTAATGATGCTATCGGCATTTTTATTCGCGGCGCAAAACTGCGGCGATGATGAAAAAGCATTAACAGAAGACGATGTAAATGAAGAAATTGTTACAAGCTGTCACGGATGTCACAGTGAAGATTCTGAAATTGGCATGAAAATTTTAGCTGCGCAAGCAGGTTATGATAATTCAGGTCATAAAAACGGCCCGCGAGGATGGATTGAACTTACTGACGTAGTTTATGACGCCAGCGGAACCTTGCAAGCGGGTGATACAACGCTGGAAACATTATTTCACGGTAGTAACGCGGCGTATACTAATGCAACACCTTGCTCAAACTGTCATACCCATAACGGCTTTGTAGAAAGAGTTAAAGCAGGTCAAATGATAGAAAAAGCTGAAACTGATACAAAAGAAATTGTAGTTGGGGCACCAGCGCCAATAGGTTGTTTTACCTGTCACGAGCCGCATAAAAACGGCAATTTTTCATTAAGAACAACCAATGCTGTTACTTTATTGGTTGATGATACAGTAACTTTTGACAGAGGCTTAGGAAACTTATGCGTTCACTGCCATCAATCAAGAACTGCAGCCAGTAGTGTAGATACAACATTTGCTACACCAGCTACGCCGTCTGGACACTGGGGACCTCATCATGGCCCGCAGGGAGACTTTTTAATGGGCGCTAACGGTTATGAATTTACCGGTAAAACATATTCAACCAATGATGTTCATTATGACGCAAAAGGAGACAGCCCGGCGAATTCGTGTGTAAACTGTCATAGATATACAGATACAAACACAAATGGCGATAGATACAACAGTAATCTTGAAACGGGTAACCATGGTATGTATTTAACGGCTAATGTTCATGGCAGCATGACAGATAGAGTTGATGTGTGCTGGAGCCAGTGCCATAGCACTGACATACCTGATCCAAAACCTAGAACAGCCAAATTTACTGATGTTAAAAAACCGGCAACAGCAGACTGGGATGGTGATGGTACCACAGAAACTATATTAAAAGAAACTCAAGGCCTTGCAGATAAGTTATATACTTATTTTATTGATCCTGCGAATTTTGCAGGAACTAATGTAGGCGCATGTAACACTGCACCTGTTGCTGGTCCTATAGCAACTTCAGGTATTTCAACTAAATGGAGACTTGGCTGGGATTTTCAAGCTATGAAAAATGACTGGGATGCAACAGCTAGTACAGGCACAGAAGAATGTGTTATGACTAAAGCTCAAGCTGGCGCCTTCTGGAACTTTAAATACTATACAGAGGATCACAGCGGTGGGGTACACTTTCCTACCTATGCGGCTCAGTTATTGTATGACTCATTGGAAGCTGTAGGCGATACAACAATTGGCGCTACCAGACCATAATGAGATTGTGTTAAAAATATAACACTACGATAAATAAAAAAAGCGGGTTATAAACCCGCTTTTTTTTGCTTTTTTAATGACAGGTTCTACAACTATTTTCTGGAGGCATTGGATGTTTGACCCTAGCTTTGCCGCCAGTGCCATGGCAATCGTAACAACCTGAACCCCTATGCATGGGTAAAAGAGGCGACGATCTATGTTTGGCAGATACGGTGCCCGCGTCATGACAAAATTGGCATTTGCTGTTAAATCCGCCACTTATAGACGAATATTCACTGTCTTCGAGATGACAGTTATTACAGTGCCTTGAATATTTACCCCCCCATAATGCCGTATGCGATACTGGAGTTGTTTTACTATGACAATTAATGCAGGCGGCTTCGGTATGGCAGGTATTACAGCTTTCTCTATCAGAAACAGCCGAATAGCCGTGGCCCTTTATACGAAAAGCCAGATTATGGTTTTTAGGTTTTTCTTTTTGATGACAAGAAAAACAATCTTTATTTGAAGTAACACTATGACACGATTTACATTCGGCTCTTTCTGTTCGTGTTAGATTCTTTCCGTGTTTTTTGAGCCAAAAATTATTATGTGTAACAGGTTTTATGTTTTGAATATCTTTTTCGTGGCAAAATTGACAGTTATTATTTTCCTGTGGAAAATATTCATCATGGCAATTTATACATATTTTCATCTTAGGAAAAAGTTCACTTTGCTTTATCGTGCTATTTCTTAACGCGTCTTCATGGCATTTAAGACAAGGTAACTCTTTTTCTGCTATATGCTTTAGGTGATCAAATGAAATTTCTTCATATAAAAGAATATTTTCACGTTTTTTTACTTTTTGTTCAGGATGAGAGTGACATACTACACAGTCTTCTGGTTCTTGAACATCATGACAATTAACGCATTTTGTATGATCTGGATGTGTTATTAAACTTGTTTTTTCTTCATTTAAAGTATGACATGTAAAACAATCTATTTTATTAAATTTTAAATGCAGTTTATGACTAAAAAATAAATAACTTTTATTTTCTTCAGAAAATAATAACAAGAAGGGAACAAACAAAAACAAAGGTATTAAAAACTTAAATTTTATATTTTTTACAAACTTTTTCATTATATTAAAAACTAACCCCAGCGTTAAAAAATAATTTATAATAAGCCTGCAAACCAGAAGCATTTATATTTTTAGTTTCTTTGTCAACCAGCGCCTCTGAAAGCATTTCTTGTTCAGAAGTTTCTATGGAACCTTTTAGGCGAAAATCTAAATAATTTAACGGTTTATACTTTAATTCAAGATAATACTCGCGAGCGTTTATGCTGTCTTTATATATTGATGTACCATAATAGGTTTCATATTTATAAATAAAAAATCCTGTTCCCATAGCTATTTTTAAGTTTCTTGTTTGTCTTGCGAACTCGCCACCAAAGGCAAAATTATCATTTATATTATCTTTTGATAAATAACCTTCACCAAACAATTCTAAAATATAATTTTTTTCTGAGGCGAAAGTTGTTCCCAGCCTTACAAGATGATACTCAGGATTAAAAATTGAAATATCTTCTTTTTTAAATGGGAGCCTGTATTCATATCTCATAAAAATAAATATTTCATTTAAATATCCGCTTAACAAATGCATGTGAAGCACATCTTTATTAATATCTAATGAAATTCTATGATACGGACTGCTGGCTGATAACACGGTTGAAAAAGAATTCAACCTGTTACCAAAATTTTCTACATCTAATAACTGAACATAGTAAGAAAAAATACTTTCTAAAACCAGGTAAGGGAAAAATGATCTTATAAATATGTTCGCGTCTTTAACATCATTAGTCAAATAAGAAGATGAAATTTCTGAATAATAATTTTTTGAAAAGTTATAACCTGCTTTAGCTTTTAAATAATGATCTGTAAAATAAATTTTTTGCGGTTCTTCATAATTAGACTCTGTATCTACGGGATAAATACCTTCATACGTTAGTTCTTTTAAATACAAATAATTAAAGTTAAAAAGAAAAGAATGATCAAAAAATATGGTTTCACTGCCAATGCCGGCGGCAACTTCTTTTGAATCAAACGCGTAATCATTTTCAAAATGCCACGGCTTACCCCCAAATGCCTCGATATATATCCAATGAAAAGGCTGAACAGCCGCTTTTAAGCCGTCAACCTGTAAAAACGAATAATCATATAAATACATTCTTCCTAATTGGGCCTCAAAAGTATTGGCACTATATTTCAAATATGCCGTTGATAAAAGAAACTCAACATTTTGTTCTTTATTTCGGGCGTCTGATATATCCCAAAAAGCCGCGTCACTTATATCTGCTCCTTTCGTGCTGATAAATTTATTTTTACCGTCTATATCTTTTCTTAAAACACCTGAAGCTACAAAAGATAATTCACCATTAAAATTTGAATTTATACCGTAATATTGAAAAATATCATGATCAAAAGCGTTATCGCCATACTTTAATTTATAAGAAGTATCAATTCTGCCGTTATATGACAAAGAAAATATATTTTGAGATAGTAGAATAAAAAATAAAACCGAAAATTTCATAATAAATAATTTTTTCATTATAATCGCAAAATTTGTATTTATTAAACCACATAATATTTATAATTTAGAAAATCAATTTCTTTTTGCTTCTAATAAAGAAATCAACATGGCGGTTGATAAAAAATTTTATTATGAGGGGTATGATTTTAAATTTTGGGGGTATTTAAATAATATGAAATGCAACAAACAGCCCCAATGGGCAAAAGAAGAAATAAAAAATGTTTGGGATGTACATTTAGATGTACATATTTGGGAAAATATAAAAACAGCTGCGGAAATCCACAGCAGAAGTTTTTCATGGATAGTCCGTTATTGCGTTTTTCAGTTAGTTTTGAAAAAAAACCTTCGATGGACGAACAAATTAAAGATTCTTAATGAAAATATTAAGAAAAATATACCGGGAAAAACTCACCGGCATCAGCTTTGTCTTTACGGCGATGATGAGCTGCTGTTAAGAACTGCTGCCATACAATTGAAAATTTCAGTATCTCAACTGCTACGGCTTTCCATAGCCATGTTTTTAGACAGACTGCTAAAGAAAAAAGTAAGTAAAGAAAATCTTTTCTGGTATGGGATAAAGATAGTTTTAGAGATTAATGATTTTAGGAGTTTAAAGAAAAAAATACCTGCTATGGATTTCCGTAGCTTTAAATTATTTTCAATTCATCAATATTGGTGATTTACATAATTTTTTATATTTACATCCAGATATAAGTTTTAATTAAGCATTATAAAATTCTAGGAATTCCAAAAAATGATAAAACTAAAAATATTTTTAATTTTTATAATTTCATCGAATATAGTTATAAATTGTGAATCGAAAGGCACAAGCGAAAATACAACTGAATCTTGGTCGTGTGTTTCTACAGAATATGATCTATCCATGAATTTATCAGCAGATATTATGCCTGAAGTTTTTTATAATCTAAGCTGTAATATAATTGGCTGCCATCCCGCGAATCCCATTAATAAAACCAAAGACGATGCCATTTTATTTAACATAATTAAAAATGGCAGTGATAATCAAAAAATGCCGCCTCAAATGACAAATGACGTTTTTACGGATGATGATATTTGCCATATGGTTGCGTATATTAAATCACAGTAGAAAATTAAAAGACTTAATCAAGCCTTTTAATTGAATCTTAATTGACATGATGTCTTTTTTATCAAATATGCCAACAGTCTAACAAGCGGCGTCGTGGCCAAGTGGCTAAGGCAGGGGCCTGCAAAGCCCTTATCACCGGTTCGAATCCGGTCGACGCCTCAAATGCCCGAGTGATGGAATGGTAGACATACAGGACTTAAAATCCTGGGAACTTTGTTCGTGCCGGTTCAAGTCCGGCCTCGGGTACATCTCTTATTAGAAATGAAAACCCTGTTATTTGATTCTCATACGCATATTGATATGGTTCTTGAAAAAGGACTAACAAATGAATTTATTGAAAATGAAATGCGTAATTATAATATTGCCGGGCTTATACAAATAGGCTCAGATAAAGAGGCCATTGCATTTTCAAAAAAATATTGTGATCAAAATTCAGATTTTCACAGGTTCTATACAGTAGGTTTTCACCCTTCTGACGCTGGTAAATGCGATTATAATTTTGCTCTAAAATTCGCGAGAGAAAATAAAAAGGATAAAAAGTTTGTCGCTATCGGTGAAACAGGATTAGACTACTATTATCAAAAAGAAACAAAAAAAGACCAGATAATTGCCTTTGAAAAGTTTGTTCATTTGGCAATAGAGCAAAAAAAGCCATTATGCGTTCATACAAGAGAAGCTTTTTTAGATACATTCTCAGTAATTAAAGAAGCCGCAAAAGAAATAAATATTCTTATCCATTGCTTTACTGGCACAAAAGAAGAAATGCATGAATACTTAAGTATTGGTTGTTTTATATCTTTTTCGGGAATTGTAACTTTTAATAAAGCAGAAGAAATTAAAAAAGCGGCTTTAGAGTGTCCTCTTGATAAAATACTAATAGAGTCTGACGCGCCCTTTTTAGCACCTATGCCGCACAGAGGCAAAGTAAATCATCCTGCTTTAATTAAACACACAGCAGAACATATCGCGCTTATAAAAAATATTGATTTTATTGAACTTTGTGAGAATATTTATAAAAACACGATTGATTTTTATAAGTTAAATTTAAAATAAAAAAAGCCTTCTTGATTGAAGGCTTTTTTAACAATATTAAAAAGGAAAGATTAAACTTGCGTTTATCGGGGAGATATGGCAATAATTTCATCCCTATTTACTCTATCAAGAATAAATTCATATTCAGGAGAATTTTTGCCATATTTTATTTCTGTCGATCTTAACAAGTGCTGGTTTTTTTTGCCCTTGTAATATAATTTTTCCTGTTCGCTGCCTGTATTGTATTTATCAAGAACTTTTTCTTTAAATGCGTACGCTGAAGATAAATACTTGTGTGGTGTAATTTCGTTTTCATATTTTGGATCTAAAGCAATATAACGTTCTAGTAATTGTATACACTGTGGTATATTGCCTATATCATACTGCTGAATTACCCAGTCTCTGTAAAGACCAGCTTCCATTTCTTTAAATTCACCTGATTCTCTTACTTTAGTATTATTAATTTTATCTAATTCATTAATCGCTCTGGTAAAATAAGTTACCGCCGCAAGTTTGGCCTCTCTTTTCTTCATGTATATACCATATTCTTCCTGTCTTTTGCGATCCATTTCTTGCCAGTACCATTTTTCATTAAATCTTATTTTTTCAGTTGATTCTTTTCTTTCTCTTTCAACTTCTTCTCTCATTTTTTGGATGATCGCTCTGCCTGTATCATAATTTGTCTGAGCAAGCTTTAGTTTATTTCTGGCGTAATCTTCACTTAAAGAATTTATAGCTTCAAATGTTTTTTCATATGGCCTATAATCAGGATTAAACCATTCTTTTTCAGATTCTTCAGCTAAACTTTCTGATTTTGGCTTTGCCTGTTCTTTTTTCGCGGGAGCTTCTTTTTGCTGCTTTTCCACTGGTTTTTTAGGTGCAGCCTGCTGTGCCAATACACTTGCTGTTATTAAAAAAGTCAAAGATAGACCAATTATTAACAATATGTTACTTATTTTTTTCATTTTTTTATCCTTCCCTTATAATATTTTTAAACGTTTATTTAAATTTTTATCTATATTCATCTTCGGTATTAATTATGCAAAAACTTTACGATTTATTCTATAAAAATTATAAAAATTATTTTTAATTTTTTTATGATTTTACAATTTTCTCACTAATTTAACTAATAAATAAAATTATTCTATTAAAATTATTGACAGTTTACTATGATAAATATAAATTGAAAAATAAGTTTTTATTTGAAATATCTCAATTTATTTAATATTATTTTAAGTAAAATATAAAGCAAATAAAAATAAAAAAAAAAGGAGAAAATCAATGAAAAAAAATTTAGTATCAATGCTATTTTTAATTTGCCTATTTACATACACGGCAAAACCAGCTTACTCAATATTTGAGGTAGCAGCCGAAGGTACCTATGGGGGTTATACATTAAAAAATAAAGATGCTTCCGCGACAGAAACAGAAAAAGAAATGAATTTTTCAGGTCCGGGGTTGAGCGCTTTTGCTCATTTTACTTTAGGTATACCCATGGTTTTAACAATAGGTTTAGGGCCGTCAGTAGATATCGCGTGGCTAACCTATTCTGGTGACCTAAAAGGCATTACAACCCTGGCCGCAATAAGAGCCGGAGCTGAAATTATGTTAACATTGGATGTAGTGCCTGTTGTATCTCCGTTTGTACGAGCGGGTTATACTTATGATATAAATGCTTATGATATGGAAGTACCCTATGTAAATATTACACTACCTATCACAATGACAGGTAGTTCATTTCATGTAAATGGCGGTATTATATATCCATTAGTGCCGCTAGTAAAGCTGGTTCTTGAAGGTGGCATTGTTAGCGGGTCAACAACAACATCAGTAGAAGACCCCACAAATTCGGTTGATCCAGCTGTATTAGGTCTTCTAGATTCTTTAAATAAACAAGAACAAGACCATTCAGCATGGAGAGTGGGTCTGGGAATAATGATTTCTATTTAATTCTTTAAAATTAAAAAAATCAAAAGAATAATATTCAGCGGAAATTGAAATAAATTGCCGGTGAATATTATTCTTATTATTAAAACGATCATATTTTTCAATAAAAAAATTATTCACGTTAATATTAATTTATTTTGACTTTTTTAATAATATTAATAAATTAGTATTTATACTTTCTGAAAAAAATAATGTTGAAACGGCATAAATGAATAAAAGAAAGGCTTTTTTGGCAAAATAACGCAAATAAAATTATCTGAAAAAGACACCACAGGAGAAAATATGAAACAACTAAGAATTCTAGCTATTTTTATATCTTTAACGGCAATAACAATTAACTTAAATGCATCGGAACCTACAACAGATGGAATTTCAATTCCCCGGCCGTTAGAAAGTTATCAGGATAAAAACATGGCAAGTGTTTCTGAAAAACTTGCTCATAGAATAAAAACAGAACCTTTTAATCTTGTAGCTACTCTAATTTTTTTATTGGCGATAATTCATACTTTTGTAAGTAGCAAGTTTCGTAAAATAGCTCACGACTTAGAGCACCATCATGAAAATAAAATTAAACAAAAAAAAGACGATAAAAACGCTAAAAAAGTAAAATATGTTAATGAACACGAAGTTGAAAAAGAAGTAAGTTTTGGCGCCGAGATAATGCATTTTTTAGGAGAAATAGAGGTTGTTTTTGGGCTTTGGGTTTTAGCTTTAATTGGTGCAATCTTTTTTTATTATGACTGGCACGCTGCTATGGATTATATTGCTCATAAAGTAAATTTTACGGAACCTATGTTTGTGGTAGTTATTATGGCTTTAGCTTCAACAAGGCCTATATTAAAACTATCTGAACAAAGCTTAGAGTTTATTTCAAAACTAGGCGGAGGTTCAGCGGCTGCATGGTGGTTTTCTATTTTAACCATTGGCCCCATATTAGGTTCATTTATTACAGAGCCTGGCGCTATGACAATTTCTGCTATGCTTTTGGCTAATCATTTTTATAAAAGAAAGCCAACGCTTAAATTTGCATATGCGACAATTGGACTTTTGTTTGTAAATATATCTGTTGGCGGCACATTAACTCATTTTGCGGCCCCCCCAGTACTTATGGTTGCCAGCAAATGGAACTGGGATATGACATTTATGCTTACAAATTATGGATGGAAAGCCATAATAGGTATTATAGTATCTAACATAATATATTTTATAATTTTTAGAAAAGAATTTGCAAAACTTGAACCTACACCCCATTGGGATGTAAATACTGCGGTATCAATAAAATGGGAAGAACGGCCGGATCCTATACCTGCGGGAGTTACAATCGTGCATGTTTTATTTTTGGTATGGACAGTATTTACGGCGCATTATCCGCCGTTTTTTATTGGGGGATTTTTATTTTTCTTAGGGTTTGCCCAGGCAACAATTCATCATCAAAATAGAGTAGATTTAAAACCGCCTTTATTAGTAGGATTTTTTCTTGCGGGTCTTGTAATTCACGGCGGATTGCAGGCATGGTGGATAGCACCTATATTAGGCAGTTTGGCTGAACTTCCCCTTATGTTGGGAGCTACAATTTTAACCGCATTTAACGATAATGCCGCTATTACCTATTTAAGTTCTCTGGTGCCAGATTTTAGTGACGCGTTAAAATATGCTGTAGTTGCGGGCGCTGTAACCGGAGGCGGCTTAACAGTTATCGCCAACGCGCCTAACCCTGCTGGCCAAAGTATTTTAGGTAAATTTTTTGAATATGGAGTATCACCCGCTAAATTAGCGCTTGGAGCATTAATACCTACTATTGTTTTAGGTTTTGCGTTTATGCTATTTTAATAACATTAATTAGCGTTATGAAATGAATATAAAATGTTTAATTCCCGCGGCCGGCAAGGGTACCCGTATGCGGCCTTTAACGCACAGCCTGCCTAAAGCAATGTTGCCAGTAGCGGGAAAACCGGCCATATTCCATATTATAGATTCGGTTAAAGAAACGGGTATAACTGATTTTGTTATTATTACCGGATATTTGTATGAGTTAATGGAATCTGAAATATTAAATAATTACCCTGAACTAAAAATTGAATTTGTAAGACAAACACAACAAAAAGGTCTCGGGCATGCCTGCTATATGGCAAAAGACAAATTTGAGAATAATGAGGGGTTACTTATTATCTATGGCGATACTTTGTTTGATGCGAACTTAAAAGAAATAATAGAATCAAAAAACATTGTTATTGGCGTTTGTGAGGTAGAAGATCCAAGAAGATTTGGTGTCGTAGAACTCGATGAAAACAAAAAAAAGATTATAAATTTAATTGAAAAACCTAAAAATCCGCCTACTAATTTAGCTATCCCGGGAATAAATTATTTTCCTAATTCTAGATTATTATTTGATGCTTTAGAAAATATTATAAAAAATAATATTAAAACTAAAAACGAATATCAAATAACTGACGCTTTTTCACATATTGTAAAAAACAATATATCAGACATAAATCCATATATTATTGATAACTGGTATGATGTAGGCACTTTAGATGAAATGTTAAATACAAACAAACTTCTTTTAATAAAAAACGAAACAGAAAATCTAGGTATCATAGAAAACTCTAAAATTATAGATCCTGTTTACATTGAAAAAGGGGCAATAATAAAAAATTCGTCTATAGGTCCTTGCGCTAGTATTGCCGCCAATGTACAGGTTATAAACTCAAACATATCATCTTCAATTATTGATATTAACTCAGAGATTACATCCGCAAGAATTCAAAATAGCATAATAGGAAGAAATTCAAAAATCAAAGAAATAAACGGAAAAATCATCGTGGGCGATGACTGCGTTATAGAAAATAAAAACAATAGTACCTAACCTTTAATAAAGGGTTTAGATTCATATATTGAATCAACCGAAAGATAAAGTACCGGAGAGGGCGTTTTTTCTGAAAAAGAAAATGTATCTAGACTTTGAAAATACTTTTTATATTTTATTAAATGCGAATATCTGAATTTTCTGGCCAATGTCCAGTGCGGTGTAAAAGATTCTGACTTATTAAAATCAAATTCTTTAGGTATATCTTTAATATTGCCTTTAATATTTTCGTAAAGATTAAAAATTTCTTCAGATATTTCACGCAAGAAAATAACTTGTGCCTTAGGAAAAAAGTGAAATCCGCGAATATCAGACTTATATTTTTTCAATAAATTATTATCTTTTAATTTTGGCATTAAGTATTCCCATAAATTATTAAATTCGTTTCGGTTTAGTGACGGCCAAAAAAATAAAGTCAGATGTATTTTTTCAGGCGCAGACCATCTTAAAGGCGGCTTTTCTTTTCCTTTTTGAAATTTTTTAAACATTTCTAACAATCCCTCGGGAGGCGGCAGTGCTAAAAAGGCTCTATACTTTCTTTCTTTTGTTTCTTGGGCATCTGAGAAATTAGTTCGCATCTTACTACCAAATTGATTTTACTCCCGTTAGATGATTTACCGGACCATTATTAGATGAAAAATTATGGCTTTCTTTAACGGCCATAGTAATAAACTTCTTGGCTTTCTTAATTGAATCTAAAACAGGGAGTTTTTTAGCCATTGAAGCGGCTATTGCTGAAGCAAACGCGCATCCGCTACCATGTGTGTTTTGAGTATTAATTTTTTTTTCTTTCAAATGATATAAATTTTTACCATCATAAACTACATCTATACACTCTAAATCGTTCAAATGACCACCCTTTATAACAACCCATTTTGAGCCTAATTTTTTTATTTCTATAGCGGCTTTTTCCATTTGTTTTAGGGTTTTTACTTCACCTTTAATTAGAACTTCTGCTTCAAAAAGATTGGGCGTTACTACAACGGCTAAACCAAACAGTTTTTTTAATGCCTCTTGCCCCTTGTCATTAAGAAGAGAAGCACCGCTGGTAGAAACTAAAACAGGATCAATAACAATATTTTTTACATTAAATAAAATAAAAGCCTTTTCAATTATTTTTATAATTTTATGATTTAAAAGCATTCCCGTTTTTACCGCGTCTGGCGTTATATCTGTTAAAACAGATTCTATTTGTTTGAAAACAATATCAGGTTTTACGGCCTGAATACCATTTATACCCATACTGTTTTGCGCGGTAATTGCTGTAATAGCGCTGGCAGAATAACAGCCAAAGGCCGAAAATGTTTTTATATCGGCTTGTATTCCCGCGCCGCCAATACTATCTGAACCGGCTATGGTTAAAATTTTGGGAATTTCTTTTATTGACTTCATATGATAACAAGTATCGCATATAAGGCCGCAGATAGCGGTACAATGCTATAATCTTCGCCTGCCCCTAACAAACGGAGCATATCGCAGGCTAATTAAACATTAAACCTAAAATAAATTACATCGCCGTCTTTTACTTCATATTCTTTGCCTTCTAATCTCATCTTGCCGGCTTCTTTTGCCTGCTTTAATCCGCCGTATGAAACTAAATCATCATATGAAGTAACTTCTGCTCTAATAAATCCGTGTTCTATATCGCTATGTATTACACCTGCCGCCTGCGGAGCCAAAGTTCCCGCTTTAATATTCCACGCGCGAACTTCTTGTTCGCCAGCCGTGAAAAAAGTACGGTAACCCAAAAGCTTATACGCGGCCCTAATTGCCCGGTTTAAACCCGGTTCATCAAGGCCCAAATCTTTTAAAAATTCTTTTTCTTCTTCATCAGAAAGTTCACTAATTTCAGATTCTATCTTGCCCGATACGGCAATAACTTCAGATTTTCTTTTTTGGGCCTCAACTTTAATAGACTGATAATATGAATTTGATTCATAATTACCTATCTCAGAGTCAGAAACATTCGCCACAAATAAAACAGGTTTTAATGTTAAAAAAGAAAATTCTTTAATCTTAAAACGTTCTTCTTCAGAAAGATCAGCGTTTAACGCAGGCTTTTCTTGCGATAATACGTTCATTATTTTTTCAAGTATCGCGCACAAAGAGATTGCTTCTTTATCACCAGATTTTTTCTTTTTTTGAAATGAGTCGAGTTTTTTTTGAGCCTGCTCTAAATCGGCCAAAATAAGCTCTAATTCAATAACCTGAATATCATCAGCAGGACTCGGCTTACCTGAAACATGTGTTACATTCTCATCTTCAAAACAACGTACTATATGAAGTATGGCATCAACCTGCCGTATATGAGATAAAAACTTATTACCTAAACCCTCGCCTTTAGAAGCGCCTTTAACCAAACCGGCGATATCTACAAATTCAATTGCTGCCGGCACACGGCTTTTGGGCTTAACCAGTTCTATAATTTTATTAAACCGGTTATCTGGCACTTCAACAACCCCAACATTAGGATCAATTGTGCAAAAAGGATAATTTGCCGCCTCGGCACTGTGAGATTTTGTTAGAGCATTAAAAATAGTAGACTTGCCTACATTAGGCAGGCCAACAATACCGCATTGTAAAGCCATATTGCCAAAAATATAAAATAAAACAGGACGGCGATATTAAAATATTTTAATTATAAATACTGATAATTTATCGGTTCAAGAGTATTAGTAATTTCTAATTTTAGCGTTGATGAAAGAACTTTAATTATCTCGTCTATATTAAAAGGTTTTGTGACATATCCGTTAAAACCGGCTTTCATTACATTTTCAATATCTGACTTCATTGCGTTGGCAGAAACTGCCACTACAGGTATGTTTTTATGGTTTTCAGATTCACGTAATTTTTTTATGGCCTGTATACCACTTATGCCAGGCAGGTTTATATCCATTAAAATAAGATCAGGTTTTTCTTTTTCAATAAGCGCGAGACCAATTTCGGCATTATGCGCCGAAAGCATTGTTGCTGAATTTATATGATAAAATATTTGCTGCATAAGATATAAGTTTCCCGGATTATCTTCAATATAAATAACTTTTTTTTGCGCCGAAGATGACTGGCTTGAAGAAGATGTTTCAACATTAGTAATAGAATTGGGCGCCTTATCTTCTCTTTTCACAATAGGGAATTCAACCCAAAATTGTGACCCCTTGTTTACTTCGCTTGAAAATCCTATTTTACCACCCATGAGCTCGGTTAATTTTTTAGAAATAGAAAGTCCTATTCCGCTTCCTTCGACTTCATTTATGTTTGAGTCAACTCTGTAAAAAGGTCTAAATAAGCCATTTTGTTTGTTATCGGGAATACCCTTGCCCGTATCAGAAACCGTAAAACGAATTCGGTTTTTATTTGGTAAAACACATGAAAGAGATAAACTACCGCCTTCAACATTGTATTTGACTGCATTACTTAATAGATTAAGCAAAATTTGACGAAAACGAATTGGATCTGCATTTATGGCACACGGCATGGCACAGTTTTTGCAATTTACACAGCTTTCATAATTTATTTTTAATTTTCTTTTTTGAGCCATAGTTTCAACAATTGGCAAAGTCTGTGATATTATTTTTTCGGGTTCTATATTCTCAACAGCTAATGAAATTTTACCCGTTTCAATTTTTGAGAGATCCAGAATATCGTCAATAAGTTCCTGCAAATGTTCTGCGCTGTTTTTAATAAAGTTAACCCATTTTAACTGTTCTTCAGAAAGCGGGTGCTTATGAGAGCCGTTAAAGAGCTGACAAAAACCCATGATAACATTTAACGGGGTACGAAGTTCATGGCTCATTACAGATAAAAAATCTGATTTGGCTCTGCTCGCGCTTTCTGCCTCGGTTTGTGCCGTAACGCGTTCTGTAATATCGGTTAGTATGGCAATATATTGAAAAGCCCGGCCGTCTTTATGGGTAAAGGGAACAATAGTAGAATCTGCCCAAAAAAGAGAACCGTCTTTTTTTTGATTTATAATACTTTTTTGCCATATTTTACCTGTTTGAATGGTCTGTGATACCGCTTTATTGAGGTCCGTTGATTTTTTTCTGGTTTTAAAAAAACTATATTTTTTACCTAAAAGTTCTTTTTCGGTATATCCGGTTATTTCACAAAATTTATTATTTATGTAAATTATTTCACCTTTGTTGTTAAAAGACGCGACAATAGCATGTTTATCGAGTGCGAGTTTTTGAAAATCGAGCTCTCGTATCTTTTCATTCAGATTTTTTTTGTTTTCTTCTCTCTCAGAAATATCACGAACCGCAGCTAAATATAAATAATCGTCTTCATGGGGAATAAGATTAATTCGAACCTCTATAGGAAAAACAGAGCCGTCTTTTCGACGGTGAGCCGTTTCAAGATTTAAAGGATACTTTTCGGGATCAGCGGGACCTAAATCCCATGTTTTTCGTAAATCGGCAAAATCTATGCCTACATCTAACTGGGCCACAGAAAGAGTAAGAATCTCTTTTCGTGTATAGCCGGTTTGCTCAAGGGCAACCTTATTTACATCAATTATCTTGCCAAAACGATCATGAATATAAATAGCATCGCCCGCGTTTTCTACCATTGAGCGAAAGCGAACCTCGCTTTCTTCAATGGCTTTTTGCGCCGCTGCTCTTTCTGTTATATCGGTTATATTGATTACAGCACCGTTGTCTGAATCTCTTTCTTTGTTCTTAAAAGGAAATATTTCAAGCTCGCAAAAACGGCCGCTAATATTAAACTGCGATTTATGTAATAATCCTTTTTTACTGGCGTTTTTAACGTCTTGTATAAATGTTTCATCTTCAAATAACAATGGGGTTGTTGTTAAATTAGGAGTTTTTAAACTCGGGTCTATTTTAAAATAAAAGAAAGAATTATTATTAAAGCGTCTTATGTTAAGATCGCTATCTACCACCAAAATAGCTCTATCAGAACTGTTTTGAATTATTTCCATATCGTCAAGGGCTTCGGCCAGCTGAGAAGTCTTAAACGAGAGTTCGTCGTTTACGGTTGTAAGCTCTTCGTTAGTGGCCTGCAATTCTTCATTTGAGGTTTCAAGCTCTTCGTTAGAGGCCTGAAGTTCTTCATTCGCCGCCTGAGACTCTTCATTCATTGACTGCAGTTCTTCATTTGAAGTTTCTAGCTCTTCAATAACGGTTTGCAAAGATTCTCTGGTTATGGTAAGTTCATGATCTAATTCTGAGATTTTTTCTTCTGCAATTTTATCTAAGCGAACATCTTTTTGATAATTTTGTGAGATTGACCGCCACGGCTCAAAGCTTACCAGTACGGCTTCGTTAGTCATATTACTTGCTTCAATGGGAACAACAACTAGTCTATACTGCTTATTCTCGCCGTTGATTGTTACTTCAAAAGAATTAGAAACTGCTTTTTTGCCCGACCTTATTGTTTTTTGCACAATGGCCCTGATTTCGGCTCTAATGGATGAATTAATCATACTATACAAACTAAAATCGGGTTTGCCCGATTTAATTTTAATAAAAGACGAAAGCTCACCGAAAAATTCTAATATCTCGCCGTTTTTGTTTACCAGTAAGCTGGGCGGCACAAAATGATTTTTTAATGTCTTTTCTGCAATTTGTGACAAAGAAAGTTCTGGTTCCGGATCCTTTTTAATTTCATTACGGTTTAATCCCGGTAATACCCCCAACGGACTGTTTTTAAATACAGATTCAGGCACTTTAATGTCTATATTGATTTTCTTAAAAACTTTTAATTTACGGTGAAGCTCGCTAAAAAGTTTGGCGCTTTGTCCTAAAGACTCAGATTTACCTAAAAATAAAAGACCGCTATGCCGTAATGAATAATGAAATATTCGAAAAATTTTATCTTGCAGGCCCGATTTAAAATAAATTAAAAGATTTCTACAGCTTATGGCGTCAACGCGTACAAAAGGCGGATCTTGAATTAAATCATGATTGGCAAATACAACCATATCGCGAATTTTTCGTTTAAGCTGAAAATAGCGGTCTTTTTGCTGAAAGTATTTTTTTAATAAATCCGAAGAGATATTTTCTATAGAAGTTTCAAGATAAAGCCCTTTTCTTCCTATTTGGGTGGCTTCGGGATTTGCGTCAGTGGCAAATATCTGAACCTGATAATTTACAAGCTTTGAACCTAACTCTTCTGCTACAATTATAGCCATACTATATGCTTCTTCACCTGTGGCACATCCGGGCACCCAAATTCTAATATTATCTCCCGGTTTTTTGTTTTTTAAAACATCTTTAAAATATGTTCTAAAAACGTCAAAAGCCTCAGTATCCCGAAAAAAAGAGGTCACGCATATCATAAAATTAGAAGCAAGAGTTGAAAGTTCTGAATTTGCCGATTCGGCGTATTTTATGTATGATTCAAAATTTTCAATTTGCAGAACGGTCATACGTCTTTGTATTTGACGGTTTAAAGTGGCCTCTTTATAATTTGAAAAATCCATTTTTGTCTGCTCGTAAATCAGTTTTATTAATTTTTTTAAGGTATATTCGGGTTTATCATTATCTTTGGTAATAGAAACAGGCGTACGGGGTCGTACAATTATTTCTAAAAGTTGATTGCCTATTTCTGACGGGTTAAGCACGAGATCGGCCCCCGCTTTTATAGCCGAAACCGGCATGCTGTCAAATTTAGCAGTATCGGGTTTTTGGGCTATGCTTATGCCGCCTGCCGCAATTATGGCACGTACACCATGAGAACCGTCAGAACCGGTGCCCGATAATACAATGCCTATTGATTTTTCGCCAAGTTCTTCGGCCATGCTTGTAAAAAGATAATCAACCGAAGGCTTGGGACTGAACTCGGCAAGAGGTTTTCTAAGCTGTAAGCGGCCTTCTTTTATAAAAACATCTGTATTAGGCGGGGTTATGTATATAGTATCGGCCTTTGGGTTTATACCGTTTTTTATGCCCGTAACCGGCAGTTCGGTTTGTCTTGATAGTAAATCTATCATCATAGACTTATGATGCGGCGACATATGCTGGGCTATAATATAGGCAATATTCGCCTTTTTAGGAACTGAAGATACAAATTGCGAAAGAGCCTCAAGACCTCCCGCCGAAGAGCCTACACCCACTAATACTAAATCTGAATCTTTAAACTTGTTTTTTTTTGAGGCATTAGATTTTTTTAGACTGGCTGTTTTCACCTTTGATTTTGTCGTATTTTTTTTATTCACCATTTTTTTTACGGGTTCTATTTTTTGTTTATTTTGATTTTCTTGTATTTCTACCGATTTTGCTTTAATATTTTTCTTATTCTTTTCTTCAGAATTATTTATTGTTTTTCCCATTCATAAGTCTCACTACAAATTATTTTTTTATTTAGAGTTTATTATTTGTTCAAAATATAATATTCTTGAACAATGTATTGCACCTAATATTGTCTTGTATTATATTTTACAATGTATATAAGAAATTTTAATGAAGGTCAAATTATTTTTTGATTTTTTTTAGAAAATGAAATAATTTAATAAACTATATTAAGGGTTTATTTTCTTGACAAAACAGAACAAAAAAGTAAAACAGCTAAATAGGTCAAATTACAGGAGACTATAATGGATATAAATTTTCCTCAACTATGGGATAATATTGTATTATTCGTGATAATTGCATTTTTTATAGAAATGGCATTATCATCTCTTTTATCAATAGGCTATGTTCAAAATTTATTAAGATCATCTGAAGCTAATGTCAAAAATATAATTGTTTTAATTGTAGCTTTCGGGTTATGCATGAAGATTCCAAAACTTAGAATACTACTGGGAACTAAAGGTATACCATCTACTATACACTTGGTAATTTCGGCTCTTGTTTTATCTAAGATTGTCGATTTTTTTTCAAATATGAAAAATAAATAACACAATTAAAATTATTTTAAATTTTTTATAAAAAATTCTTTAGCAGCATCTATTAATAAAGGCTCAGATTCTTTAACTGAATCAGAAGAAAGATTTTCTGTAATAATATGCATATCTTTTTCTGAAGGCAGTCTGTGAAATAAAGCAAATCCGCCATGAGGGGCTGTTTCTTTATTTCTTAAATCAATTCCCATGCAAACAGGAATATCTAAATCATCGGCAAAATACATTGCATCTAAAATGGACAAATTACTCTTTATAGAAATTCTAGCGCTATTATTTACTTTTAGATATTTATTTATTTCTCGAGCATAATCTGATTTTGATATATTTTGTGTAACAGCTAAATGCGAAAATGATGGATTTTCTAAAAATAAGGCAGAAGTTCTTTTCATAAAACTAGATACAAATACCGCCATAGCTGCGCCTATTCCTGTTCCCCATATTGCGATTTTAGAAGTATCAATTTCTTTTTGCAGCCGTATTACTTCAAGAGCTCTATAGGCGTCTAAATATAAATTTTTCATATAATAATTTTTAATATGAAGAAGATTTTCAGAAAAAAATCCATATGATTTTATAACAGACTGGTCTGAATCAGATACTGGTTTTCGCAAATCTATATAATTTTCATGTCCCCTTAACCTTATTATAAAGTAAGCGAATTCTTCTTTTAGCAAATCTTCATAAAAATTTATATTCTTAAAATAATCAGGAAACAAAACAATAACAGAAGATTTTGAGTTTTTCAAGTCTACTTTCTTAGGTATAATTAGTTTAGAATAAATATTATATTTGTTATAACTTTGAAAATTAATATTTATATATTTTGCGTTTATATTTTTTAATTCGCCTTCTTCGCCTCTTTTAATTTCAAAAGGAATTTCTTTTAAAGCATTTAACTCATTTTCCCAAAAAGATTTCCATTTTTTGGGCTTTTCTGTAAGAGTAGAATAAGTAGAAAAGCATTCATCAAAAAGGCTCATATGTCAATTATTAATTTTCTGCGGCATTGTAAAGAAAATGCAAAAGTGCTTTTTGAGAATGAAGTCTGTTTTCAGCCTGATCGAAAATTCTAGAGGCATTTGAATACATGACTTCTTTAGTAATTTCAAGACCATCATATGCCGGCAGACAATGTAAGACAATACAATTTGGGTCGGCTAAATTTAATAAATTAGAATTTAGTTGATAGTTTTTAAATGTTTTTAACCTTTGTTCTTTTTCTTTTTCTTTACCCATAGATACCCAAACATCTGTATAAAGTACATCCGCGTTTTTTACGGCTTCAAACGGATCTGAAATTATTTCAATTTTCGCTCCCATTGACTCGGCATATTTAACAATTGAATTATCTGGTTTATATTTTTCGGGAGATGAAACAACAAAATTTGATTTTAATAATCCGGCCGCTAAAATTAGGCTGTGACAAACATTATTATTACCATCACCTAAATAACAAATTTTGGCTTTCATCAAATCTTCTTTATTTTCATAAATAGTAACAAAATCTGCCAGCGCCTGGCAGGGATGAAATTTGTCAGATAACGCGTTTATAACAGGAATTTTAGAATAATTAGATAAAATATTTAAAGTATCATGTGAAAAAACACGGGCAATTACACCGTCTAAATATTTACCAAGAACTATTGCTGTATCTTCAATACTTTCTCCACGTGAAAGCTGAATTTCATCTGATTTTAAAATAATGGCCCTACCGCCTAAATGATTAATGGCTACTTCAAAAGATATTCTTGTTCTAGTAGAAGGTTTTTCGAATAATAAGCCAATATTCTTATTCGTTAGATAATTTGACCATTTAAAAGGGTTTTTTTTTATATCAAGAGAGCTTTTAATTAATGTCAAAAACTCATTAGAATTTATTTCTTTAAGCGATAAAAAATTACGCATTTTAGCCTGAAACTTTTCGTTTTACATACAATACATTTATTTTTAATTCATTTTTTATTTTATTATAAAGATATTCAAGCTTACTTTTATCATCAGCCTTACCAGTTCTAATGAAATAATAAGCGGCCCCTTTATCTACCCTTGTGGCAATACCTTTGGCCATGAGCTGGTTTTTATAAAGATTAGCATCTTTTTCATTTTTAAAGGCTCCTAACTGCAGTGTATAATATTCGTTAATATTTTCGACAGTTGACTTATTTAACGAAGCGGTCTTTTTTTCTATAGATGGTTTACTTTGCGAAATATTAGCCGTGTCTAACCGTTTTTTGATTTCTTCTTTAGCGCCTACTTTAATATCAGAAGGTTCAGATAAAACGGTTAATTTTTCATTTTCATTAAAATCTATTTCAGCGGGCCTTAAGTAAGAGTTTGATTCTTTTTCAATTTTTTTATTGTTTGTATCTTCAATAATATAAGTTTCAATATCTGCAACATCTATGTTAGACTTACTGCTTGAATTTTGCGACATTGATAAACTTCTCAAATCAATTAGTTTTATATTAAGATATCCTCCCACCGCGAATGAAACGGTTAGCATTAATAAAAAAAATAACATTAAAATTAAAATTCTTTTTCCTGTTAAATTTAGAACATATATAGTTTTCATACCTTTTACCTCAAATTTCTTTTGGTTTCAAACTTTTCATTAATTTTTTAACCTGAAATTTTGTTTCTTCAAGTTTTCCATTATTGTTTATTATATGGTCGGCCATTTTTAATTTTTTTTCAATGGAAATTTGTTTATTAAGAATTTTTTTAATTGCGTCTTGAGAAATACCCATTCTTTCTGACGCTCTTTTTATGGCTGTATTTTCTTCACAATAAACAACAATAGTTTTTCTTACCAGCTTATTTAATTTAGTTTCAAACAACAGAGGTACTTCATAAATTATAATTTTATCTTTAGAGACATTCAATACATTTTCAATAAATAGTTTTCTTACTTCAGGATGAATAATTTCATTAAGCGTTTTTAATTTTTTATTATTATGAAAAACAACTTCTCTTAGGGCCTTTCGGTTTAATTTTTGGCCATTAATAAAAAGATCTTCACCAGTCTTTTCTCTAACGTCTTTCTCAAAAACGCTGATAAGTTTTTCTTTAATTAATGAAAAATTTTTATACTTTGGTGTTACCGCCAGCTTAGCAAAGTCATCGGCATTTAATATCACGGCGCCTTCTTTCTTAAAAAAAGAAGCAACTGAACTTTTTCCGCTGCCAATTATACCGGTTAAACCATAAACATAACGGTATAAATTATTTTCCATTAAAAATATAATTTAAAATATTGTGAATATAATCAATTAATGACGCATTTCTTCAGCATATCTACGAAGAGTTAATTGTACGCGCGAAGCATTTTGTTCAACCATCTCTATAATTCTTTTTTCTGTTTCTGGATCTGCCGCATATTTTGAAATTATTTTATTATCAATATGCCACAAATCGGCTAATGTTTGGGCAAACGAAGAAAAACCCTTACATAATGCGCTTTGAAGATATTTATCTGCCGAATCTCTATTACCGTTTTTTAAATCACCAACTATTTTTTTAGAATTTATATCAAGCATCCCTCTACCCCTATAAGTAAAAGTACAATATTATTTATGTCTCATTTTATCAACAATTTTTTAGTACCATTTGAAAATTTTTAATCCAAAATATGATGTCATAAATCCAATAAAAGATAAATAAACGCATGAAAACCATACATCTAGAAAATTCGCGCCCTCATTAAAAACTAACCGCAATGAATCTGCAAGTTGAGTAAGGGGCAATGCTTTTATAACAGGATGTATTGCCTCAGGAAGATTAATATAACTAAAAAATATACCTGATAGTATCAACATTGGAATACTTACGGCATTTATTAGTCCATTACCAATTCGTGAATTTTGCGCTCTAGAACCAACAAGAACAGCAATACCTGAAAAAGCTAAATTTCCACATATGAATACAGCAATTAAAGCGTACAAAGAGCCTGAAATGGTTATATTAAAATAAAAATAACCAAATAAACATAATATTAACATTTCAACGGCGGCCATAATAACACGGCTTATAAAATGAGATGCTAAAAACTCTGATTTTTTCATAGGAGCCGCTACCATTCTTCTTAAAAGTTTTTTTATTCTTAACTCTATAAAAGACCATCCAATACCCCATAATGCAGAATTCATTATACCCAGACAAATAAGTCCGGGCAGTAAAAAATCTATATATCTGCCGCCTTTTACTGTTATTTCTTCTGATACAATTTCATAAGAAACATTTACTTTTTCGGCAAGAAAACTTTTTAGTTGAAAAAACGCTAATTCTGCCTGGCTGTTATTTTTATCAAAAAATATCCTGATATTATTGTTATACGGTTCTAAAATTATAGAAACAAGGCCCTTTTTTATAAGCTTAAAGGCTTCTTCTCTGTTTACAAAATCAAATTTCATGTGAAATCCATAAGAATTTTGACCTTTTGCGCTTTGATAAATTAAAGTATTATTTTCATTAATATTATTTTTTATTTTTGAAAGAAAAAAATTATCTTTATCTAAATCTATAATAATGGCGGCTCTCTGAAAAACTTGATCTTTTTTTGAAAAAGAAACCCCTAATACTAAAGAAAGCGCGACAGGAAATATAATAGTCCAAAAAAGAACTGCCGGTTCTCTTTTATATTCTAAAAAATGAATTTTAAGTAAATTTATAAATGAATTATTCATTGAGACTTTTACCTGTTAAACTTAAAAACAAATCATCTAAATTCATTTTTCTGCATTGTAAATCTAATATTTTAAATTTTGCCTTATTAGCGGCAGTTAAAACAATCGGCAGTATTTTTGAGATATTATTAACATAAAGACGAATTTTACTTTCTTCAAAGTCTATGTTAACGTCTTTAACATCGGGCAAATCAAATAAAAATTGTGGTTCTTTCTTACCGTAAAAAGAAAACTCTATTAATTCTCTGGCTCCATGATATTTTAATAAATCATTTATTTTGCCGTCTGCTATTATTTTACCCTGATACATAATAATTATTCTTTGACAAAGAAATTCTGCTTCTTCCATATAATGGGTTGTAAGAAGAAGTGTAGCATTTTTTTTCTTTTGTTCTTTTAATGTATACCAAATTTCTCTTCTGGCGTGCGGGTCTAGACCGGTGGTAGGTTCATCAAGAATTATAATCTTAGGATCATTAATTAAAGCGATGCCAAGCGAAAGTTTTTGCTTTTGACCCCCTGATAAATTCATAGTTAATGAATCTTTTTTATCGTTAAGGCCCGATAAAATTACCATTTCTTCGGCTTTTTCTTTTTTTAACCCGTAAAAAGACGCAAAAAGAAGCATTGTTTCATACACAGTAATTTTATCTATAAATCTGGTTTCTTGAAGCGAAAGACCTATAATCTTTCTTAGTTCTTTTTCATTATTCTTCCAATTCATATTTAAAATTGAAATTTCACCACTATTGGGAGATTGAATTCCCTCAATCATTTCTACTAAAGTTGTTTTTCCCGCACCGTTTGGCCCTAAAATAGCCGTATTCTCGCCTTCATTTATATTTATAGTTAAATTATCAACCGCTGTAAGATTCTTAAATTTTTTAGTAATTTCATTGATTTTTATAATCGGTTTCATATGCATCTTCAAAAGATTCTTTAAGGGAATGGGCCATATTAAAAAACAGCTTGACATAAGCAAAAATAATTTAAAAATTACTGAAAATAAATAAAAATTAACATAAAAGCAAAGCCGAAAATATAAAAATAATCAGAATTGAAAATATAAATGAGTAATAGTTTTAAAAATAGATATAGATATATATTAATTATAATGCTTATAAGTTTATTTAGCTGTAAAAAATCTGAAAATATTTGTAAAAGCAGCGAAGAATACAAATTAACATATAAAACTAAAAATCAAACAATAAAAAACATAAATTTAGAACAAAATGAAGATTTATTTATTTTTAATGAAAACAAAAATAAAACAAAAGAAAATGTATACTTAGATGAAATAAAAAACCAAATCGTAATGGATCAAGAAGAAAATGATATTACGCCGCCTGAATTTGAGGGTTTGTTATCAGCAAAGCCAGTTTCAGATAGTCAAATAATATTATCATGGAACCCCGCCATAGATAACAAAACTGACACAAATGAAATTCGTTATCAAATTTATGTATCTGAACATTTTGGATCGTATGATTTATATGTACCCTATGATGAGGTACAAAACTCATTATCATATATTGTATCTAATTTAAAAAAGAATAAACAATACTACTTTATGGTACGGGCAAAAGATACCGCGGGGAATATAGATAACAATAAAACCGAGCATACTTCGGCAGTACAAACTGATTTTTTACCGCCATCTTTTGAAGGATTAAAATCTATTACCGCTATTTATGGTGATGATTCAAAAGTAATACTTCGCTGGAAACCCGCACTTGATGATTCATGCGATAGTTCAGAAATTCAATATGAAATTTATGTATCAAGTTTTATTAATTCTCAAAACTATAATAATCCATATATTATAACTTCTAAAAATTTACCTATCGAAGAAAACTCAATTTATTATATTGTAGAAGATTTAAAATCAAACACAGAATATTATTTTGTTGTTCGGGCGAAAGATAAATATGAAAATATCGATTCAAATAAAATTGAACTTTCTTTTACTACTCAAGATTTTTCGGCACCCGAATTTACTGGTGTAAAAATTGTAGCTCCTGTTGAAAATGATGAATCTAAGCTGAATGTTTTTTGGGAAAACGCGGTTGATGATAACACTAAAACAAATGAAATTAAATATGAAATTTCAGTTTCTACTATGGCAGGTGAGCACAATTTTGTAATACCATACGCTAGCATAACAGGTCATACATTTATACAATTAGAAGAATTATTTTCAAATACACAATATTACGTTGCTGTTAGAGCTGTTGATTCAATGGGAAACGCGAGTGAATATATTTCAGAATTACCCGCCGTAACCAGTGATAAAACCGTGCCTAATTTTTTAGGTCTTGAAAGCATATCAAACGAAGACTATAACGCCTTAACTCTTGAATGGATACCAGCAAGCGATAATGCTACGGATCCTATGAATATCGTATATGAAATTTACCAATCTACTTCATCAAAAATGTATGATTTTTATAATCCTTCGTATGAAGTAAAGGGGATAAACAGCTTTAATATTACGGGACTAAATCCTGCTACTACATACTATTTTATTGTTAGGGCCAAAGATTTATTAGGCAACATTGAATTAAATGAAGTTGAAAAATCAGCTTCAACATTATTTATAGAAAGTCCAATTTTCAATGGAATTCAATCGGCAGTTTCAGTGGACCATGATAAAATATTACTAACATGGGAGACAGCACTTGATAATAATACTAACTCTAGCGACATGGTCTATGAAATATATGTTTCTGAAAAAGCTGATTATCAAAAGTCTGATAAACCAACAGCAATAACAGAAAAAGGGGCTTTAAATTATGTATTATACGATTTAAAACCGGATACTGAATACTCTATTGCTGTTAAAGCTAAAGATATTAATTCAAATAAAAGTTTAAATATTAAAAATATTTCTCAAAAAACTATGCCCAAAATTGATATAATGCCGCCTGAATTCGAGGGAATTCAAGAACTTAATTATATTGACGAAAAATCTTTAGAACTAAGATGGAAAGAAGCAGTTGATTCTTATACTCCCTCTCAAAATATGATATATGAAATTTTTATTTCAACAATGCCAGATAATTATAATTTTAACACTCCTGATTATGTTGTGTCAGAAGGAAATTTATCTTACACAATTACAAATTTAAAAGAAAATACTATTTACTACTTTACTGTAAAAGCAAAAGATCTGGCGGGTAATTTAGACACCAACAGAGTTGAGTTAAGTAATACTAGTTTAATAAATGTAAAATTAAAATTTGAAGATGATAATGCCGCGTTTCAAGATTACAATGTAAATTTAAATATTTTGGGCTCAGAAAATATTATCTCAACCCTTTCATTTGATAGTTTGTTTAAAAAAAGTGTTGTATCGGGCTATTATTCTATTACATGCGATCATATAAGCGGATATATTTTTTCAGGAAATATTTACGAAACTTTAATTAATCCCGGCGACTCGCTTAATGTAACCTGTGATTATACAAGTAAAATGTTTAGCGATAGCTTTGACACATTCAATGAAGCCTGGCAAATATATGATTATGAAAATCAAACACCAGATTTGACATACATCATTGATAATACCTGCGGACAAAACGGCACATCATCATGCTTAAAACTAAATATAAATAGTACATCATATGATACCGGATTAATACAATCTTTAAATAATATATCCGCATCATACATAAGTTTTTATTATAAACCGGTCTTATATGAATCTGACGCGATTTTTGAAGCAGGAATAGATGATTCAACAGCATTAAGAATTATTTGTCCTGCCTTAGGTAATGAAACTCAAAATATTTACGTAAACCAATATCCCGAATACGACGGAATTGATACTGGTATTGCCTGCGTTCCTAATTATTTTTACTTGATAGAGCTTGCTAATATTGATTTTTTTAATTTTACATTTGATTTATATATAAATCAAATGTATATAGATAATTATACATTTTTAAATCCGGTAAATAGTTTTAACTTTATAAAGCTAAGAGCTGCCTCTACCGTTGGTACGGTTTATTTTGATGAGCTTTATATACTGACACCTTAATTTTATGATATATATTTGCTTGTTTTAATGTCTTAATTTATAAATATAAACCGTTTATATATTAAATAGTATGTTAAACTTATGAAAATTATAAATATTATAATAATTTATTTATTGTTTTTTTTTGGCTGTACAGAAAATGAATTAATAAAACCAAAAATAAAAACAGTACCAGAAGAAACTGAAAAAATACCTCCAGTGTTTACCGGTACAAAAATAAAAGCTGTAACAATTGATGAGTCTACAATTTCACTGTCATGGGATTTAGCAACCGATAACATAACCACAAGTGAAAATATTGTTTATAAAATATATATCGCAGAAAAGGGAACACAATTAAGTTTTTTTTTTGAACCCTATATGAAAGTTACCGGCGTGCTAAATTGCGAACTAACCGGATTAGAAGCAAATACAGAATATACTATCGTGGTTTTTGCAGCGGATCAGTTTGGCAATATCTCAGAAACTTATCTTGAAACTATTGGTATAACTGCCATAGCACCTGATATTACTGCGCCGGTATTTGCCGGTATAAACTCTATAGAGGCCGTAGACTCTAGCACTATACGAATTAGCTGGGCACCTGCATCAGACGATATGACTTTAACAGAAAATATTCAGTATAAAATATATGTAGCTTTATTATCTGGCCAGCAGAATTTTAATTATTCAAACTATACGACAGCTTCAGGTGTTTTGAATTATACAATAAATAATTTAAACGAGCTGACTTATTATTACGTAGTCGTAAGAGCCATAGATACAGCGGGTAATATAGACAACAATAGAATAGAATTAAACGTTCAAACACCTGTATTTGTAGATTTAAGTGCGCCTGAATTTCCTGAAAACTATATAGGAATCTATGCCGCGAATACAATAAACTCTACAACAATAGAACTTATTTGGCTTGAAGCAACAGATAATGTTACGCCAGATAATTTAATTGAATATCAAATATTTAAATCAACTAGCCCTATCACAGATTTCTCAAATCCTACAGATACAAAAATCAAAAGCAACTTAACATACAACCCCAGCAATAATACATTATCTTTTACATATGATACTTTAATTGAAGGCACAACTTATTATTTTGCAGTAAAAGCAAAAGATGAAGCCGGTAATATTGATACAAACATTAATACAAGATCTGCAATACCAAGTAATGATATTGGCTTTATAGAGATAAATATTAACATTGAAGGTGGTTCTATAGTACCATGGAACAATACAATAAAAGTTTATATTTCTGGACCTTCAAATTATATTTTAACAACCTCAGGAGAGACTATTATTCAACCGGTGTATACCGGGGCAACAGAACAACTCTATACTATCTCATGCGAAGGCGTTATAGGTTACTATGTGCCATATCAAACACAAATAAATGTGGGCCTAGGCGCAACTATACAAACTACTTGCTTTTATTGGGATAACACATTGATTTATCAAAATTTTGAAACCGATATATCATCCTGGCAAATTGCGACAGGAGCAGCCGCCGGCATTTTTACGGAATGTTTAAGCGGAGATGGAAATTGTGTTAAAATCTTGCCCAGTGATTCTAGTAATTCATACAAAGGTATTAATTTTTCATTATATAATCTAACGCCCTCAAATGTTAGTTTTTATATGAATGGAACCTACGATGGCAGTAGCAGCGCCTGGGTAAAATTCAGTAAGGCTGGTCAAATAGGTATTGGCATATGTTGTACCGCCGCATGGGGAGGAAAAGGATATTTTAAAACTCCTGACTGCTCAGCAGCTTCAACAACAATAGAAAATGTAGAATGTCAGTATATTCATCATCCTTTTGATTCTAGTCAGGAAGACCATACACCACCTCCCTATTTTTTACATCATATTGAAATAAAAGATATTAGTTTTATAAATCATAATTTTAAATTATTTATTGACGGTTTATCAGTAGGTACATATTCTTTTTATAATAATATTAATTCTTTTGACTTCATAGGCTTTGATGGAGAATCAGTAACATCTGGCGGATTTGTCTTATACGATGAATTAATACTGGCAGGCCCACTTCATCAACATTTTTAATGAATAAAATTTAATTTAGAAACGCAGTATTTAAAGAACAATATTTTTAAAACCGAAAATTACATATAGCTATAAAATAATCATGAATTATAATAAAAAAAGTAATAATAATTATAGAAAAAAAAAGAGATTTAAGAAAAAAAGCATAATTTTTGTTGTTTTTATTCAACTAATTCTTATGAGTTATCTGGCAATATGGGCCGTAAAATCGAAAAATAGTGAAAGAGTAATAGTAAAAAAGCTTGAGAATTCTGTTTTAAACTTTAGAAAAATTCAATTTGAATTAGAAGACTTAATAACTGAAAAAAGAAGCATTGAAAATTCTATAATTAAAAATAATAATTTACTTGAAAAAGAAAATAAAAATAATTTTGTAAAATTCCAAAATTCTGATACTAAATTAACAAACAATATAATTAAAGAACGAGATAAGCTTCGTAAAAAACTAAAAGAACTAGAATCAAAATTTTCTGTAGTAAAATCAAAATTAGAAAATAAACTTGTTGAAGTTGAAAATTTATCGGCTAAACTAAAATTTATACGAAATGAAAATAGCATAAATAATATAATTCCTCGATCTTTCGATAATGATAATCATGCGTCTAAGAATCTTGAAGATTCAAATAAAATACCAACAGAAGAAATTAATAAATTAAAAACAATTTCAGAAAATACTAATTCTGAAAAATTTAGTAAAGATCAAGAACCAGACATAGTAACTGAAGTTACCAATGAAAATGAAATAGCTACTGAAACAACAAGTCAAGATGACGAAGATACCGAACTTTCAAGTAAAACTGAACAAATTGAAGATCGAGAACCTGACACAGAAACTGAAGTTACCAGTGAAAATGAAATAGATACTGAAACAACAAGTCAAGATGGCGAGGGTGCCGAACTTTTAAGTAAAACTGAACAAATTGAAGATCAAGAACCTGACACAGAAACTGAAGTTACCAGTGAAAATGAATTAGATACTGAAACAACAAGTCAAGATGACGAAGATACCGAACTTTCAAGTAAAACTGAACAAATTGAAGATCGAGAACCTGACACAGAAACTGAAGTTACCAGTGAAAATGAAATAGATACTGAAACAGAAAAACTAGAAGACGAAAACACAGATTTAACTGAAACTGATTCTGAAGATTCTGAAACTTTTGTAGAAAAAAACAATATTAGCGAAGCCACAGGCAAACCAGTTAAAGAAGAAAATCAGGCTTCGGCTTTTTCTGATCAAGAAATAATTAAAATAAAAGAGGAAATTGAAACAGCAAGAACAGAGGCACTAGAACAAAATAATCAAATAAATCAATTAAGTTCTATGATAGAAATGTTGCAAGATAAGTTATTTATTAATCTTGTAACCGCTAAAACAGAAAATATAAGCTTCGCGAGCCACTATGACTATGATGTATTAAAAGACAAAGACTACCATAAAGCTAAAGAACATATGAAAATGGGTGACTATCAACAAGCTAGTTTATATTTTCAAAAAAGTATTCAAAATAACCCTAATTCAACAATACCCTTAACGGGGTTATCACGCTCACTTTATAAAGAAAAAAAAATATCTGAAGCTAAAATTGTATTTAATAGATATATTGAAAAATTATTAGAAATTAACAAGAAGAAAACTAATAATTAGTATCAATTTGTTTTATATCCTTTCTTTTTAGAGTTAATTCTCCAAATTCTTCAGAAAATATAATAATAAATTCATCGTTTAACTCAATTAAATCTGCTTCATATTTTTGCCCGTCTTTTAAAGTTAATTTAATTTTCTTTACTTTTCCTTTTTCATCTTGTAGCAACATTGAAGAATCTGATCTACCAATAGAAATATGACGTCCCAAAGAAATTTTATATTTAAATATTAATCCGCCGTTTTTATCTTTAGCCGCGTATTCGGGCATTTTTAATATATAACCCACCGAAAATTCTGGTATTAAAAATATTTTTCTGGGAAAATATAAATCAATTCCAGAACTTATCGAAAATCCCAGTGAAGAAATATCTTTAGTTTGAATTTGAACATCCGGCGATAATTTACTATTCATACCTTTCATTATATAATAATCTACGTGAACACCAAACCTCGGATAAAAATGGAACTCTTGTATTTTATCGCCAAATAATTGATATTCAAATCCGGTTGAAAAATACTTCCAATCTGTAATTATATAACTTTCATGAAAAGATTGAAAAGCAGCGCCTAGAGAAATATCAAAATTTGGTAAAAATCGTAAAGAACTTGATAAGCCAAATAATGTAGCCATAGGATATGTATTAAACAATGATTCAGGATAGGTTATCGCTTGAAACTGTGGATATACCCTAATATTTTTTAAACCAAAATCTATTGAGTTTATTGGATGAATAAAAATAAAAATTTTTATTATAAAAATGATTTTAATTTTATTTTTTTTCATTACTAATAGTCTATTTTTTTCTTTTAGTTTTATAAGTATCGGTTTTCTAAAAAATATTTTGAATTCTGAAAAAAATAAAGTTTTAATGATTCAGTTATTCTTCAGAATTTGTTTCGTCTTCAGAAGAGACCTCTTCGTCATTTACGGCATCAGTTTGTTTTGAAAAACTAAACGGAATTCGATAGCCTAATGAAAGTTTATATTTATACACAAGACCTCCTGAATTAGCGCCTGCCGCGTATTCGGGCATTTTAAGTATATATCCAAGAGAAAACTCAGGCAACAAAAATATATCTCTGGGAAAATAAAGATCAATACCAGCGTTTACTGAAAATCCCAATGAAGATACTGTTGAAGATGAAACTTGCAGCGAGGGCGATATATTTGCGTCCATCCCTTTCATAACATAAAAATCAGTATGAAATCCAAACCTTGGATAAAAATGAAATTCTTTTATATTTTCACCAAATAATTGATACTCAAAGCCGGCAGAAAAAGCCTTCCAATCTATAATAATATAGCTGTCATGGAATGCCTGAAAAGAAGCCGACAATGCAAAATCTAAGTTTGTCAATAGTTGTATAGAACTCGAAATACCTACTAAATTGGCCATTGGATATGTATCAAACAAAGATTCTGAATATGTAATTGCCTCAAATTGCGGATAAACCCTTACATTTTTCAAACCAAATTCCATTGGCTTGATAGAATTTGTAACCGCGAATATTAAAACTGCAGCAAATATGTGTTTTATGAATTTTTTATTCTTTTTCATATTATTTTATTGTACTTCATAGATATCTTCTATATCCGCACGTAAAAAAACAACCTCTCCCATTTCGTCTATTCGAAGAATAATATTTAATTCATTTTCTTTTACAAGAACACCGGTAATTCTTTTTTCATTTTTTAGAATCAGTTCTACTTTTTTTTCAATTACGGCACCTGTGCTGGTTAATTCTTTTTCATTAATGGAAAAGTGGTATCCTGAAGATATTTTTACCCTATATAATGGACCCAATGCATGGCTGGGAAAAGAAAACAGAGAAACACCGAATTCAAAATTTATAAAAGCTTTATAAGGAAAATATAATTCAAGACCAATGCCCGGCGAAAAAGATACTGAAGAAGCATCTTTTGGCTCATCATGATGGCGATGTATATCGGTAACAGAAATATAATCAATAGAAGCAAATGCAGCCGGATAAAAAGAAAATGATTCAAAGCCTCCTCCAAAAATTCTATATTCAGCGCCTAACTGATATTGTGCCCATTTATCAAGAGGATAACTTGCTTTTTGAAGCTGCCATGAACACGCAATAAACGCGTCTAAATCGTTTAATACTCTGCTTGATAAAACAAAACCCAATAGATTTGTTATAGGGTACGTGTCATTTTTAACTTCTGCGTATGAAAAGATTTGATACATAACGGCAAGTCTTACATTTTTAACCATAAACGATTTTTTTTGCGGCATCCCGTACGGCGAAGGCGGCATTCCATCTCCTTCTGCTTCTGGCATATCCTGAGCTTTAATTGAACCAGTTAATAAAATAGTGGTTATTATAATTATTAATAATTTTTTCCGTTTCATTTTTTACCAAAAATTTTCTTTATAATTTGTATAAGTTTTCTACGAAGCCTGTAATAAAGTAAAATAAAAGCGGTAGGACCAAATAAATATCCGGTACCAGAAGCCGGCACAGTTGAATCGCCCCCTATAAAACAACCAACGGGCTCTACATAATCTTCTTCTTCACCGCCAGCTGCTTCTGTAACTATACCAGTTGGCACACCATTCTCATTAACAATAATATCACTCGGAATATGTTCGGTAATTATTGGCGAAGGTTTCTCTACTTCAATTTCGCACGCGTTTGTACAACCGTCACCATTAATATTATTGCCATCATCACATTCTTCTAACAATGGTAAAGTAACATCAGAAAGATCGAGACCTAAAACAGGATTACCATCTAGTATACCGTTACCGCATAAATCTAAAGTGGTGTCTTGTGAACCAAAACTATCATTTTCACCATACTCAGGTTCATCACCGGGAAACTTCAACCATCCATCTTTATCGGCTATACCGCCATGGTTATGACAATTCACGCAAGCCTGCGGATCAGGAGGATTTGTGGTACAGGCCGCGTCATTAGGATCACAAACAAAAGTATTTGAATGACCGCCATGGGCACCTTTTGTATAATGACATTTTTCACACAGAGGCGCAAGATACACGCCTCCCGTGCTGGCAGTAGTAATTTGTACGGGAGCTAGATTTTGAACAATTGGTTCAGGCGTACCGCTGGCAGTATTTTTAAAACCCGAGGTACCATTATAATATCCATCATTATAATAAGAAGAACCGTCAACAATTTCATTAATAGAATATAAATTAGTAGAACCGTGTTTATTATGACAATTAATGCACATAAGTTCAGCGGCATAATTTATGCCGTCTGCTTTATCATAATATCTATGTTTTGAAGTTACATTTTTCCATGTTCTTTTTGAATCTTTACCATGCGGCGAAAAGCGCCATGATAAATTTACATACCAGGGAGATGCCCCATAACCGCCCGAATTAACGCCCTTAATAAGGCTTGCCTTGCCCGGTGTACCCTGTCTTATTAAAGTTAAATTACTTACGGCAGCATCACCATAACCAATATAGCCGTCAAGATATGTCAAAGAACGTATCGTTGTCACATCACAGTTGGGCCGCCACCAAGGGCATAACCTAAACTCAAAAGTATCGCCTATACTAATTGTATTATCAACCAAAACTTCCATACTGCCTGAATATCCATTTACGGCATCTAAATACATACTGGATGAATTCCATTTTGAAATTCTGCCTGCGGCTAACGTTCCCGTAGAAAGAAAAATATACTGCCCTTCGCCGGGCTGTCCGGGAAGAAAAACTCCGGGAGTTGTCTCAAAAAGACCATAATAATTTGTCCAATTATTATAATCAATAGCATATTCATTTAATCCTGTATCTGTGCCAGATCTTTGAGGGTTAACCCGGGGAGGAAACTGCATCTTATAAGGATTCGTTTCGGCAGGATCAGGAGCAATAGCTGTTTCGCCGCCCATATGACATTCAAGACAAAAACTATTTTTCTTTTGCCTGTCTAACACGGGATCTGCATCATTAAAATCATAAGCTCTGGTTCTGGCCCAGGGGTGAACCACCGGCTGTTCTTTCGCCGATGTATGCGGATTATGGCAGTCAAGACAGTCAAGTGTTGTGCCGTTAACGGAATGATCCGTCGCGAAAACATCATGCCTTGTATTCACAGTTCGGGCATTACTGCTATAGTATGTGTAACCTGTTGTTTTATAGTTCGTATCTACATAGGTTGTAGGTACACCGCCTACGTTACCGCTTAAAAAGGCAGTTTTAGCATCAGGCGGCTGGTTTCCGTTACCAAAAGGATCAAGAGCATTTGCCGCTAAAATTGCAGCTCCGTCTGAGTCATGACAGCCAAGACAAAAATTCGATAGATTTAAATTCTTAGCAGTAATAGCCGCATCTAGTGTTTTATCATCTCTCAGTTTATAAAAATATCCTGTCTCACCCGCTATAGTAACTCCGGTATCTTCATTATCCATAGCATACAGGTAAATATCGCCTGATCTATGAGTTACGCCGCCGCTAACCGCGTCTATATAATGACAAACTTTACAGTCATTGCTGTCTAATTGAGCGCCATAATGCGCGTGTGTACTATTTTCGGGAAATTCTGGCTTTATGGCTCTTCGAATTAAACCAGTAACTTTTAGAGCTTGAATATTACTTGGTATAGCATATGTATGACAAGATAGACAATTCGTATCACCAGTATATTCACCAGTTGTCGGATCTGTAGCGGTACCTTCAAAATCCCAAATAAATGTATACTCACCTTTGTGACAGGCTACGTTCATACAAGTACCTGACTCATCATGCCATAAAGCATTGGGGTTGTCTTCATCAAAGTTAATAATATTACCACTCGATTGAACCATTTTAGTCGAATCATAACCGTTAATTGTACCATTTTTATGAAGCGGATTATTTAAATGCTCATAATGACAATCGGTACATGTTACCTGAACACCAGATATAGGGTTCGTTTTTGCCAAATGGGGCGTATGAATACCAGTAGTAGGCGGGAATTTAGCCAGCGGAGTTATAGGATGGCAGTCTTTTGCTCCACATCCGCCCGCTGTAGCTATTTCATTTTGGGTACTGGCATAATCATTATTCATTTGACTGCAACCCGTAAATACAAACAGAGTTGTGGTACCTACTAGTAATATTCTATAGAAAATATTATTTTGTTTATTTATATTAAGTATATTCATCAATTTATCAATATTATTACTAAAAATAGTATGGAACTTCTTTATAAGAGTTGCTAGTTTTATTTCATATATAATATGTTTTAATATAAACAAATAGGACAAAAAATAACCTTTTATGTAACTTATTGCAACTTTATAATTTTTCATATTATCACATTACTTATAATTCTTACCCTGAAAATGACATACATTACAGTCAGATACCATATGACATGCTTTGCATGCTGAAAGTCTAAATTTTGCGCGTTTCGCGTGAAAATTTGGCCCATTTGGATTCATCCAGCCGTCAGAATGTACTCTTTTAATTCTTAAATCACTATCTAAGTTTACTCCTTTTTGTACGTGACACTCATAGCAAAATCTATCAGTATGACAGGCTGAACATTTTTTTTGTGCAACTCTGGCTTCAAATTTATGAGTGAGCTCCCAATTAGGATTATGTTCAAACCTTGGTTTTACGGTTCCATTATGACAATCAAGACACATTTTTTCTGTAGGATGACATGATAAACAATTTTCTCTATCATTATTTGCTTTTAGTTTATGTTGTTTCATCCAGCCTTGATAATGATTTTCAGGCTTTAAGGGTTCAAGATGACATTTTGTGCAAAACTGATTTGCCGTCTTATTATCATGACATTGAAAACAATATTCCATTTCAGGAGTAATTTCTTTGTTTTCAAACATATTCTTTTCATACGCAACCGCGTGACAGCTGTCACAGCTCATTAGTTGCTTGCCAACATGCTGCTGATGATTAAATTCAACTGACCTTTTATAATAATCAAGTTTTACAACCTCTAAAACATCTTCTGCGTTTTCATGGCAATCTGGGCATAAATCTGGCGTAGGTATATCAGGACCAAACTTGGTTGTTTTCGTTTCTGTGATTGTAGAATGGCAATCCATACAGTCTGCTTCATTTTTATGAGTAAAATGAGGAAATTGCACTTTTTCTTTATGGCATAGTGAACATTTTTTAGGCGCGGTGTCGTTATCATGACACTCATAACACAACTTCATTTCAGGAAAAGCGCCGCCAGGCTCAAAATCTTCATCATGAATTTTTTTATGACAGAATTTACATTCAAGCCCTTGTTCGACATGCACCTGATGGTTAAACTCAAGACCATTTTTAGGCTTCGAACGTTTAAATTCTACAATACTAGGAGCATCACCCTCACTGTCATGACATTCAAAGCAAACTTCTTCTTTAACCGGAAGATTATCATCTATAGACTGGGTACTATCCGGAGCTTTTGTATGACAGTCGACACATTCTGCCTCATTTTTATGTGTAATATGGGGAAATGTAACCGATTCAGCATGACACAAACCGCATTTTTTAGGAGCAATTTCACCATCATGACATTCATTACAAACCTTCATAGGAGGGAAGGCAGTTCCCGGTTCAAAATCTTCTTTTTTTATTTTTTTATCATGACAGGTTAAGCATTGAATATCCTGATCTACATGAGCTTGATGGTTAAAATTTAATTTATTTTTAGGTCTAGAGCGGTAAAAAACTACTGGTTTTACTTCTTCTATATCATGACAATCTACACATATTTGTTCTTTAATGGGCACATTATCATCTATTTCTTTTGTGCTTTCTGGAATTCTTGCATGGCAATCTGTACATTCTGTATCGGGATGATCTCCAAAACTATGTGAAAATCTGGGTATTCCACTTTCTTTATCTTCTGAATATAGACCTTTATAAGTAAGAAAAAAAGCAAACACTAATAAAAATATAATTTTAATATATTTTGCTTGAAATAATTTTATGTTTATTAAAAAGTTTTTCATAATATTAAAAATTATATGTAATGGACACAATTCCCCTTAGATCAAAGTCATATTTAAAATTATTATAAAATTCCATATATCCATTTAAGTTTAAACTTTTAAAAAAAGTTCTTTCTGCGCCAAGCGTACCAAAAAACCCTTTTTTTGAAAATATTGGATCATTGTACTCAGCCTGATAAAAAATAGCCCCTCCGCCTAATATTATTTTAACATAGTTAAAGTCTCTGTTTACTTCAAACATAGTTTTTAAATTATCGCCTAAAGGAGATTTTAAATATTCCGTTAAAAAATTGAATCCAAATTTATAAAAATTGTAATGCTTAACCGACAGCTCGACAGAATGTCCCATGCTTTCAGCTTCTTGAGTTATAGTATGCTGTTCTCCGGTTGATTTTTTTTGATCAGGTTTAGGGAAAATTAAAGCGCCATACGCCAATGAAACATAAAAATAACTATTTATTTTACCTGTTGTTTTTAAGCGGCCCTCATGTGAAGAAAAAGTTTCAAATAATGCCCAAAAAGAATCGCTTAAAAAAACGGGCCGATAATACTCATATTCTAAATCAAAGTATAAATAATCAAGCGGCATAATATTAAATCCGGCTATTGCTCCGGCTGGTAAACCCGCTTCTAAATCAAATAATCCATAGCCATAAAATTGAAAAATATTATAGAATAATGGTGTATCGGCGTCTATTGAAACATAGTGCTCAACAAGTCTGTAAAAATTTTGAGAAGCTTGATATTCTAATTGATAGGTTCCAAATACTTTAGAAGCATAATTTGCTCGAAAGCCTTCTATAATATCACCGCCCCTTTCATCAATGAAAAAATTTCTATAATCAAAGCTGTTAAACCTTTGCTCTTTATCTAAACTTTCAACATAGTCATCTTTAACGATAAAACCAGCGAACACCCCTAAAGTTAGATCATCAATAATATTATAACTTATATTAAACCCGTCATAATTATTCATTGAAAAACTATTTACATTAAAAATTCTGCCTGCCTGCCAGTGCAGTTTTCCGTCTTTTCTATCAAAATAAGTATAAAACATTTCATAATAAAACTGATCAATCTCTCCGTTTTTTTCAGTTGTATAGCTTACCCTGTTATTTGTATGAAAACTCATACCATCAACAGCTCTGTTGCCAAAATCTAAAAAAATATTTTGATCAACTCTGGCGCTTAGTTTAGATTTAGTTTTATCTGTTTGAGGATCAACCGTACCAACAGAATATGTATGAATAACAGTTTGAAGAGCTCCTTCTGCGTATATGAAAGATTTATTAATTGATAATAATATTAAAAAAGATAAGATGTATTTCATACTCTTTATTAACATTTTATTCCCTATTCAATATCTTTTTTTTTAAATATAATTATGCTTTATCTTTAATAATCTTGAGCATGAAAAAATATTTATAAAATTATTTTTTTTGCCTTTTTCTATAAATAATATAGACTTAATAGTATACAGGCCTTTTCTTAAATAAGTTGTCAAGATATTTATAACGACCAATTTGCTCAAACATACTGCAAAAGCAGTATTGTATCGGATATTTTGGTGTATGTTATGAAGTTTTTTAATGTAAATAACGCAAATTTCTTGCAGATGAACAAATAATTAAAAAATGAACTTACTTTGGGAACAAAAAAAATAATTAAACCTTAAAAAAATAAGTTTCAGTTATTTTTTACTTGAAAAACCTGTATACAAAAAATAAAAGGGATAGTAAAATTTATTATACATATAATATCGATAGCATAATAAGCAGGAAAATAGTGAAATTTTTTTTAAAAACCTTAGTAACAAGTTTAATATTCATATCAGTCTTAAACAGAGCTATTTATTCAACTGAAAAATCTTCAAGGGAGGGTTTAAATACTCCCGGATACGCGTTAGATGAAGCTTTTCATTATTTCTTTAATAAAGATTATGATAAAGCAATTCAATTTTTTGAAAAACATATAAGCATATACGGACCTAACGAGGTCTCATATCGTTATTTAGCACAAATTTATTTTTTTAAGCAGAATTATAAAAAAGCAAAGGAAATACTTGAAAAATCAATTAAATTAAATTCGGGTAGTATACCTACGCTATCATTGTTAGCTGATGTTTATCTTACTCAAAACAACATTGAAGGCGCAATTAAGGCCCATGAAAATATACTCGAATTAGATCTGTTTAATGAAGAAAGTCTAATTCGTTTAGCAAATATTTATACCCAAAAAGAAAACGAAAGAAAAGCCGCTGCCTATTATAAAAGACTCGTAATTGCAGTAAAAAAAAACAGCTATAACAGACAACTTCTTTATCAGGCTTATATTAATTTAGGCAATTTTTACTATAATCAGGGTGATTACAAAAAAGCAATTTTCTATTATGAAAAATTACAAGACCTAGAATTAAACGATATAAATTCACTTTTTGTACTTTCTGAACTTTATAAAATGAATGGTAATTTTAGCAAGTCTATTGAAGCCATAAACGAACTTTTAAATTTATATCCTGAGCATAAATCTGCTATTGAGTCTGTTGCTGAATCTCATTATATTTTAGGTACAGTTGAGGCCAGATCTCAAATTATGCGCTACTTCTCAACCCATAAAAATAGAATAGATTTATTCTTGGGCATGCTTTATGAATTAAATAATGATGATGAAAAAGCAGAAATGCATTTTCGAAAAGCAGCCTCTGAAAATCAAAGCAGGCTTAGTATTTATATTGGACTATATAAACTTTATATGAAAGCTAATAATTTAAAAGAAGCAAAAAAAGCCGGATATACCGCGGCATTATTATGTCAAAGAATAAACGCTTTTGCTACAGCTAAAACATATATAAATAATGTTTTAAAAATTCTTGAAATTGAAGCGGATGAACTTAACTTTCACAAAGAATTTTTTAGAGAAAAACCGCCTACACCTTTTGTATTTCATGAACATATTCAATCAATAGCTCAAGATTTTGTAGAAACATACATTACGTTTGGATCAATTTCTGAAAACAATGCAAATGAAAACAGAGCCACGGCAGCATATTATTCTCAGGCTATTTTTTATCTAAACCAGCTTGATTTATGGTATAACTGGCAAAAAAACTTTCTAGAAAATCAAAAAGATAATGAAAAAAACACTGCTGTAAAAGAAAAACTTGTAGAATTAGATGAATTAATAAAAGCCGCGCGGGAAAAAAAATATAATACTCTATTAAACTTAGGATGGGCATTAAACCAACCACCTATAAAAAACCCTAAAGACGCGCTTCATAAAATAAATATGGCTAAAAATATTTTACCCAGCCAGCCTCACGCGTACTTTTTTGCAGGTATTGTTGAATATGATATTTTTGAGAAATCAAAAAAAAAGAATTTGACTAAAAATTTATATACTGCTGAAGAAAATATAATAAATGCCATAAAACTTACAGAACAACAAACAGGTAAAGATAAAGTTCCTCCCGGATATTTCTTTTACCTTGGCATAATTCAAGACAAAAAAGGTGACTTCAATTCGGCTGAAGCAAATCTTAAAGAAGCAATAAATAAAGACTCTTATAACTCTGTTTATTTAAACTATCTGGGCTATTTATACTCATTAAAAGCCCAAAAACTAGAAGAGGCCAGAAATCTTTTAATTAGGGCATTAGAAGACGACCCTGAAAATGAAGCCTATTTAGATTCATTGGGCTGGATATTTTATAAAATGAACAAATATAAAGAAGCTCTGGAACAACTTTTATTAGCTGCAAATGAAGCCGATAAAAAAGAAAAAAAAGATCCGGTTATTCATTTTCATATTGCAGAAACTTATTATAAAATAAATAATTTTCACCAGGCGTTATTTTATTACAATAAAACTCTGGAACTTTTTGAATTTTCTTCTGAACCTCTAGATAAAGAATATATAGAAAAGCAAATTTCAAAACTTTCTGAAAAAAAATAATGAAAATAAAAAATTTATTTAATAGGGTTTATACTTTTTTTTTTATTTTAAAAGCAGCTAATAAAAATTCCTTTGACACAAAAAAACACATTTCTTTTATAATATTTATAATAGCTTTTATTTTTTTATTTTTTTGCGCCTCTTCGCCGCAGAAAATAGAAAATACAAATACATCTGATACTTCTTTAAACTATACTGATAAAATAAAAAAAAATTACTCAAGCTATAATAAGTTAAATGTTTCATTTGTAATTAAAGGCAGTATTGATCAAAATGAAATTATGTACAATGGAACTTTAACTTCTTTTCTAAATAAAGAAAATATAAATAATAGTTTTTTTTCTGTTTCGCTTAAAGATTCTATTTTCGAAGCCATATTTTTTTCTCTTGAAGTAAAAGACGGTTATGTATTACAAACAGATCATTTAAGAGATATAAAAATAAAATCATCTTTAATTGATTATAAATGGGTTGAAATTTTTGGCAATATAATTCCTTTTCATTTTTATTTTCCTGTTTTACTGGGTTTTCCGCCTGAACAAATTTATGAAGAAAATTCAGTTATTAACGAAAACTCTGAAAAAATACTTTATCAAACAGATTTGTATGAAACTATTGTAGAATTCAGCCAAACTTTATTATCTAAAATATATTTTAGAACAAGTAAAAATCAAGATTTATTAGCTCTTCAATTTTCAGGAAGCATAGGAAAAACAAGACATTTTCCTAAAACTATTTTTATTACAAAAAGCAAATCAAAAGATTACATTAAAATGGAATTTTCAAATCTGCAAGTACAATGAAAGAATCTTGTGAAAAACAAAAGATACTGGATAATTTTGAAAATACAATTGCAAGTTGTACACGCTGCAAACTTTCTTCAACCAGAACAAAACTTGTTTTTGGCGAAGGCACAGCCTGCGCTAAAATTATGTTTATAGGCGAAGGCCCCGGTAAAATGGAAGACCTCTCTGGAAGACCCTTTGTAGGCAGGGCCGGTGAACTGTTAACACGTATTATTGAAAACGGTATGAAACTAAAAAGAGAAGAAGTGTATATAGCGAATATTGTAAAATGCCGCCCGACAGTTGATATGCTTATGCAAAAAGATCGCCCGCCTGATAAAGAAGAAGTTGAAAGATGCAACCCCTATCTTAAAGAACAAATAAAAATTATTCAGCCTAAAATTATTATAACTTTGGGAAATCCATCTACTAAATTTTTATTAAAAACTGATACTGGTATCACTAAACTTCGCGGCAACTGGGGAAACTTTCAAAATATTCCGGTTATGCCAACCTACCATCCAAGCTTTATTTTAAGAAATGGCGGTGAAAAAAGCCCGTTAAAACGTCTGGTATGGGAAGATATAAAAAAGGTTTTAGAGAAGTTAAATAAACCTTAGATATAAATTTTTTAATACAAAATTTACCAAAAAATATGTATTCTTTTTCTTTGACAAGATGTCAAAAAACCTGACGTGCGATACGACTACGACAAAACAGTAACCCTGTATTTTATAACACCCTAAACATGACGACAAGACCCTTATGCACAATAGTTAGTTATAAAGAAAAAAAGATTTACCCGAAATATGTTGTTTTCAAAATGTATAGAATTTACGGTTTTTATAAAGTTTAAGTGTCCGACAATAAATATACAGAAATGAACGTTCCGAATCAGAACCCTGAACAAATTGCCAGAGATAAAATTGATGAACTGCTTATTAATGCAGGCTGGCATGTTCAACCAAAAGATAAAATAAATTTATCGGCCAATGTCGGCGTTGCAGTAAAAGAATACCAAACTGACGCGGGGCCAGCTGACTATGTTCTTTTTGCCGAAAGAAAACCCGTAGGCATTATTGAGGCAAAACGCGAAGACGAAGGCTACAGACTTTTAACAGTAGAAGAACAAAGCGCCGATTACGCGCGTTCAAAATTAAAACACTTGAATAATGACCCTTTACCATTTGTATATGAAAGCACGGGCACATTGACGCGCTTTACCGATTACCGCGACCCGAAACCGCGCGGTAGAAATGTTTTTTCTTTTCATAGACCCGAAACCATGCTTGAGTGGCTAAAACAAGAAAAAACTTTAAGAGGCCGTTTTTACAGCATTCCGAAGCTGGATCATGACGGGCTTCGCCCAGCGCAAATTAAAGCTATTGAGAATTTAGAAGAATCATTTAAGAAAAATAGGCCAAGAGCCTTAATTCAAATGGCGACCGGCGCGGGAAAGACCTTTACGGCTTCTACATTTGTTTACCGGCTCTTGAAATTTGCCAACGCCAAAAGAATTTTGTTTGTGGTAGACACAAAAAATCTTGGCGAGCAGGCAGAACAGGAATTTATGAAGTATCTGCCTAAAGACGATAACCGAAAATTTACCGAACTCTATAATGTTCAAAGACTATCATCTGGCTATATTGCTTCTGACTCTCAGGTATGCATCAGCACCATACAGCGTCTTTATTCAATTTTAAAAGGCGAAGAGCTTGACGACAAATCTGAAGAAGAAAACCCCAATGAAATAAGCTGGCGGCCCAAAGAGCCTCTGCCTGTCGTGTACAATTCAAAAGTGCCCATTGAACAATTTGATTTTATTGTCATAGACGAGTGCCACAGGTCTATTTATAATTTATGGAAGCAGGTTTTAGATTATTTTGACGCCTTTTTAATAGGTCTTACCGCCACGCCCGATAAAAGAACATTCGGATTTTTCAACGAAAACGTCGTAAGCGAATACAGCTACGAAGAATCGGTTACCGACGGAGTGAACGTTCCCTATGATGTTTATACCATAGAAACAGAAATAACAGAAAAAGGCGCGAAAATTAAAGCCAAAGAATATGTTGATAAACGAGAAAAACTTTCGCGCAAAAAAAGATGGGAACAACTTGACGAAGACCTTGATTATTCAGCCAATGAGCTTGACAGAAATGTTGTAAACGTCAGTCAAATTCGCAATATCATACGTGCGTTTAAGAGCGCTTTAAAACAGCAGATTTTTCCCAATCGAATTGATAAAAACGGCGAATATGAAGTTCCTAAGACTCTCATTTTCGCGAAAACCGACAGCCACGCCGACGACATCATAAAAATTGTCAGAGAAGAATTTGACGAAGGTAATGATTTTTGCAAGAAAGTAACATACAAAATTGATGAAGATCCGAAATCGGTTTTGAACAAATTTCGTAACTCTTATAACCCGAGAATCGCGGTCACGGTAGATATGATTGCTACCGGCACCGATGTAAAACCCCTTGAATGCCTTTTGTTTATGCGCGACGTAAAAAGTATAAATTATTTTGAACAGATGAAGGGCCGCGGTACGCGAACCATTGACAATGAAGATTTGAAAATGGTTTCAAAAACGGCAAATTCAAAAACACATTTTGTCGTGGTTGACGCCATTGGCGCCATAAAATCGAAAAAGACAGACAGCCGTCCGCTTGAAAGAAAAAGAAGCGTACCCTTAAAAGATCTATTAAATGCCGTAACCATAGGCGCTCAAGATGAAGATTTGTTTTTATCGCTGGCAAACAGACTCATACGCTTAAACAAACAAATTACAGAATCTGAGCATAAAAATATTCTTGAATACTCAAACGGTAAAAACCTGAAAGATATTTCTAAAGACTTAATTGAAGCATACGACCCTGATAAAATTGAAAATGCCGCAAATGAGATAGCATCCAAAGAAAATACATCTGCCGAAGAAGCCTATAAAAAAGCTCACCAGAATTTACTTATAAACGCCGCCTCTGTTTTTAACGGCAAACTTAACGAGTATCTTGATAACGTAAGAAAAGTTCATGAACAGATCATTGATACCGTCAACCTTGATACGGTTAAAACGTCTGAATGGAACGCTGATTCTCTTGATAAGGCAAAAGAGATTATACGCGAATTTTCAGAGTATCTTGAAAAGCATAAAGACGAAATAAAAGCGCTTTCTATTTTTTACAATATACCGCATAAAAGAAAAGAAATCACATTTAAAATGATAAAAGAAGTTTTAGAAAAATTAAAAATAGAAAAACCGAAACTTGCGCCGCATTACGTATGGGACGCCTATGGAGCGTTAGAAAACGTAAACGGCAGCAAACCCGAAAGCGAGTTGACCGCCCTTGTGTCTCTCATTCGCAAAGTTTGCGGCATTGACAAAGAGCTGACCGCCTACGATAAAATAATCGACAGAAATTTTCAAAAATGGGTTTTTCAAAAACAGGCCGGCAAACTGAAGTTTACCGAAGAACAGATGAGCTGGCTTAGAATGATAAAAGACCATGTCACAGGTAGTTTTCATATTGAAGCCGACGATCTTGATTATACTCCGTTTGACGCTTACGGCGGCAAAGGCAAAATGTGGCAACTTTTCGGCGACGATACAGATAAATTGCTCGATGAATTGAATGAGGGGCTTGTGGCTTAATAAACTCTCTGGATATGCATTGCATATTTACATATATAGTAAATTATGGTTGACATGAGATTTTATTTGTATTATATAGTCTATGAAGGATTATCTTGGATTTTGAATTTCAAAACAAAAAATTAGAACTTCTTTATAACAGCGGCAAAAGTTCTAAATATAGAATTGAAAAACAAGTTTTACAGGGTTTCTTTGAGGTTATTGCTATTCTTGAAGCGGCAAAAGATATTTATGATTTATGGCGCCAGCCGTCTTTAAATTTTAAAAATTATAAACAATGGTACTCTGTTCGCGTTAACAAGAAGTGGCGATTAGAAATTGATATCGAATGGGAAAATAAAGAAAAAACAGTTGGGTTGATAAAAATAAAAGAACTCAACAATCACTATGGTGATTAAATATAAAGATTAAGGAAAAAAAATGGAATCTAAATTAAAACCATTTCTTAATATTGGCCCCGGTCAAATTATAATAAGAAACTTAGAGGCTTTAGGGTGGTCGCAGCAAGACTTGGCTGAAGTTATGAATATGGCGCCAAATATAATTAACGAGATTATCCAGCATAAAAGAAGAATTACGGTAGATATTGCCCGTAAATTGGCAAAAGCCTTTGACTCTAGCCCTGAATTCTGGCTGAGTTTAGAGATGAAGTACCGGTTAAATACAGAAATTGATAAAAAAGAAATTGTAAAGTTAGCCGCAACAGAGGTAAAAGCCAAAATAAGACGTCATATGCCTGTTGCAGATATGGCCAAACTTGGCTGGATAAAAAAAAGTTTATCTGCAGAAGCTTTAGAAAATATGTACCGGCAATTTTGGAATACAAACACGCTTGATTTTTCTTTTTACGAAAAAGCGACGACAGGCTTTCATGCAAGAAAATCAAATAACGATGCCGAATATACTAAAAATTATTCTATAACATGGTTACAAATGGCACATAAACGCGCTGAAGATTTCGTTCAAAAAACAAAAAAGTTTGACATAAAATATTTAGAGCAATTAGGCAGTTCAATACATGAATTTACTTTAAAAGAAAATGGTATATCAGAGTTTATAAAAGCCTTAAATGACGCAGGCGTACAATTCTTCGTTTTGAGTCATCTGCAAAAAACATATTTAGACGGCGCGGCTTTTCAGTACAAAAATAAAAGATTTATTGTGTATACTGCTCGTCATAATCGTGCTGATAATTTCTGGTTTACCATGGCGCATGAGCTCGCGCATCATGTGAAACATATTAAAAATAATGAAGATTGTTTTTTAGACAATCTTGACGAGACGGCAGAAAATAAAATTGAAAAAGAAGCAGATTCTTTAGCAAGCGAATGGCTAAAAACAAAGCAGATATTAAAACTGGCAAAACCCTATGAAAATTACCTTTCAGAACACCGATTAAATGAGATAAGCCAAAAAGTTTCCGTTGAAACCTCTCTTGTATTGGGTATTTTGCAATATCATGATATGGTTGATTATCGTAAACTTACCAAATACAAAAAGCCGGTTAAGCCGTTAATTCCGAAAGAATATATTAAGGGATGAAGACGAGGCGGCCGCGAATTAGACGGCAGAACATGGAATGAAATACCCGTTACAAAACGCGCGGTTGTTGCTGTGAGCTAGTGTTTTTAGAATAAAACAATTAACCCACGGCTCTCATAGCCCATGGCTACCTGTGGTGAGCCTGTGCTTCGCGCACCTCTGGTGAAGGAACCATAGCCATGGGTCATTATAATATCCACCCAATACAAAATATCATTTTACAATATACAGGCAGAGCAATTTCTGCACGGATGGGCTTGCCCATGTTTTTATTTTGTAGGGACAGGCTCTTTTTGTACGGACAGGTCGCGACCTGTCCGTACAAAATAAAAGAAATAAATTATAAAAATATGAATGATATTTCTAAAAAATTAAATGAGGGATTGATTATTTAATTATGGCACTTGGTTTAACACCTGATCAAATTATTGAAAAAAACAAATATCCATTACTTAGAATAGCTAATAATTGGGAAAGAGTAAAAATCGATATGTTAGCGCTAATACAAAATGGTTATGCTTTTTCATCTAAATTTTTCACAAAAGATAGTGGCATCCCTTTGATTAGAATAAGAGATATCACAAATGAAAATACAGAAAATTTATATAGCGGGGAATATCAAAAAGAATTTGTTGTAAACCGAGGCGATATGCTAATTGGTATGGATGGTGATTTTAGAGTTGCCAAATGGCGCGGTGAAAAAGGTCTTTTGAATCAACGAGTTTGTCGATTGATACAATACTCAAATAATTATGAGAACGCATTCTTGTTTTTAAGTATGCAACCATATTTAAATGCAATAAATCAAGAAACATCATCTGTTACGGTTAAACATCTATCATCAAATACAATAAAACAAATTCCAATCCCACTTCCCCCCCTTCCCGAACAGCGGGCGATTGTCGCGAAAATAGAGCGGCTTTTCAGCGAGCTTGATAACGCGGTTGAAAATTTAAAGAAAGCGCTGGCGCAGTTAAAAATTTACCGGCAGGCGGTTTTAAAAAAAGCGTTCGAGGGCGAATTAACAAAAGAATGGCGGGCCCATAATCGTAGGGGAGGGTCGCGACCCTCCCCTACGATTATGGGGGAAAATTTATTAAAACAAATAAAAACCGAACGCGAAAATTATTATAATAATCAAATGGCAGAATGGGAAAAGGCCGTTAAAAAATGGGAAGCCGATAAGGGCCCCAAAGATAAAAAAGGCAAAAAACCCGCCAAACCCTCAAAACCCAAAGAACTGCCGCCCTTGACCGAAGATGAGCTGGCCGAACTGCCAAAACTGCCGGAGGGTTGGTTGTGGGTGCCATTCATAACTGTAAATACTATAAAAAGCAATCTTGTTTCACCAGAGGACTTCCAATCAGCGCCACATATTGCGCCTGATAATATTCAAAGTAATACAGGAAAGCTATTAAAATTTCGAACCATATCTGAAGATAAAGTTTTTAGTCCTAAGCATTATTTTTATAAAGGTCAAATTATTTACTCAAAGATTCGACCATATTTAAATAAATTAATTATTGCTAAATTTGATGGCCTTTGTAGTGCTGATATGTATCCGATAGAATCAAGTTATGAAATTAAATTTATTTTTAATTTAATGCTGTCTAAATACTTTGTAACGAAAGCGTCAACATCAGGCTCTCGAACAATTTTACCCAAAATAAATCAAACAGAATTAGCTCGCATTCCTGTTCCTTTTTGCTCAACTGAAGAACAAACCGCCATCGTCGCAGAAATAGAATCGCGGCTTTCGGTGTGCGATAAAACAGAAGAAACTATAAAAGAGAATCTTGCCAAGGCCGAGGCTTTAAGACAGAGCATTCTTAAAAAAGCCTTTGAGGGCAGGCTGTTAAGCGAAGAAGAGCTTACGGCCTGCCGCAACGAACCCGACTGGGAACCGGCAGAGAAGTTGCTTGAGAAAATTAAGGCCGAGAGGGCAGTAAAATGAAAAAGATAATTATGCGAACGGACAGGTCGCGACCTGTCCGTTCGGAAAATCCTGTCCGTAAGCAAAAACCTGCCCCTGCGCACGAAACACGCCTCGCCATGAAGCAAAGAAAAAAGAATAGATTAAGCTGTTTTGATTATTCAAATGACGGCCTTTATTTTATAACCTCATGCACGCAAAATAGAATTTGTTATTTCGGCGAAATTGATAAAGGTAAAATGATTTTGAATGAAAACGGCAAAATCGCAGAAACGCAATGGTATTGGTTACAGAACCAATATCAATATATAAAATCACATGCGTTTGTTATTATGCCAAATCATATTCATGCAATATTGCAGATAATTCGTTTTGTAGGGACAGGTCGCGACCTGTCCCTACAAAACGAACGCGACCTGTCCCTACAAAACGAAAAAATAAAACCATTGTCTGAATTAATAGGCGCATATAAAACAACCGTTTCAAAAAAGATACATCTGGCCGGATGTCATGAATTTAAATGGCAACGTTCTTTTTATGATCATATCATTCGCGATCCAGGAGCATATAATAACATCATATATTATATTGAAAATAATCCCGTGAATTGGGAAGAAGATGAATATAAGATTTAATTAAAATGAGGAAATATTTATGACACAAGAATCAATCATCTCAAAAGTATGGAACCTCGCGCATGTGCTTCGTGATGACGGCGTGGGTTACGGCGATTATCTTGAGCAGATTACCTTTCTGCTTTTTTTGAAAATGGCCGACGAATATGGCAGGCCGCCGCATAATAAAAAAACTGCCATCCCTGAAGAATACAACTGGGAAAGCCTGACCCAAAGACGCGGCGCCGATTTAGAGTCTCATTATACCATGCTTCTTAGAGAACTTGGGCAGGCGAAGGGTACTCTGGGGCAGATTTTCACGAAGGCGCAGAATAAGATACAAGACCCGGCCAAGCTTCTTAAAGTAATTGACATGATTAACAAAGAGCAGTGGTCGCTGATGGGCAGCGACTTAAAGGGCAGAATTTACGAGGGTCTGTTAGAAAAAAACGCCGAAGACGTAAAAAGCGGCGCCGGACAGTATTTTACCCCAAGGGCTCTTATAAAGGCGATGGTTCACTGCGTTCGTCCCGAACCCAAAAAAACAATTACCGACCCGGCATGCGGTACAGGCGGATTTTTTCTCGTCTCTTATGATTATATCACAGAAAATTATGATTTAAATAAAGATGATAAGAACTTTCTTAAGAATAAAACTTTTTTCGGTAATGAAATTGTGGCAAGTACAAGACGCATGTGCCTGATGAATATGTTTCTTCATAACATAGGCGAAATTGACGGAGATTCTTTTATATCGCCGACTGACGCTCTTATTTCTGCCGAAGATCGCAAATATGACTATGTTCTTACAAATCCGCCGTTTGGCAAAAAAAGCAGCATGTCAATTACCAACGAAGCGGGCGAGCAGGAGAAACAAGATTTAACTTACAACCGGCAAGATTTCTGGGCGACCACTTCAAACAAGCAGTTGAATTTTCTGCAGCATATTCGAACGCTGTTAAAAGCAAACGGCCAGGCCGCCGTTGTTTTGCCCGACAATGTTCTTTTTGAAGGCGGCGCGGGCGAGACGGTGCGAAAAGAAATGCTTAAAACTACTGACTTGCATACAATTTTAAGACTGCCTACCGGTATTTTTTACGCTCATGGAGTAAAGGCGAATGTCTTGTTTTTTGAAAATAAAGAGGCTTCAAAAGAGGCGCATACAAAAGAAGTGTGGATTTATGACTACCGAACCAATATACATCATACATTAAAAAAACAGCCTTTGCGCTTTGAAGATTTAAGCGAATTTATTCAATGCTACAATACTGAAAACCGGCATAAGCGAAAAGAAACTTATTCAGAAAAAAACCCCGAAGGGCGCTTTAGAAAGTTTTCTTATAAAGAAATCATGGCGCGCGATAAAACCAACCTTGATATTTTTTGGCTTAAAGATAAAAGCCTTGCCGATCTCGACAATCTGCCCGACCCCGACGAGCTGGCAAATGAAATCATTGAAAACATAGAAGCCGGTCTTGAAAGCTTTCGCGAAATAGCGGGCGTTTTAAACGGAGATTGAAAGATGATCTATTATTTTGTCAGCCACGTATCTTTCTTGCCCCGAGTCGGCTTCTAGCCATATCGAGGGGAGTGCGTGGCTGACAAAGTACAATAACAAAACCTTTCGTAGCCAAAATCGCACGGACGCAGGAAATAGCTCCCGCCGGTATCTGGCAGGAGGCCAGTGAACCGGCGGCGCTTCTTTTTGGTTACTTTTTCTTGGCGTCAAGAAAAAGTAACATTATATTTCATTTACAATTAAAGAATACAAAATTAAATGGTCGAAATAAAAGAATAGGCATAAAAATGAAAATAAAGATATTGATTATTGCGTGCGGTATTACTTTTTTATCAAATAGTATATTTGCGCAGTACTTAAAAGATCCTAAAGCTCAAAAAAATCTTGAAGAGCAGATAAAAAGCGCAGAAGAAACAGGGTACGCAGATATTGAATTTGATTTACTGCATAAGAAAATAACTGATTTACTGCCTTTATTAAAAGATTATATATCAAAAGACAATAAAGAAAATTCAAATGCAATTGTAATAGAAATTGCCTCAGGAGAAACTTATAAATCTCCCATTGAACGCTTTCTGTTTAACGGAACAATACATTTATACTTAAACGGAAGCTCAGATAAAATTTCAAAAATAAAACTTATTTATGATAAAGTAGACCCAGATAAATACTCTTTTTTGGGCCAAAGAAGAGAAATTACAAATCCGACACCTAACTTTTTTGATAATAACAGCAGTATAGATAAAAATGACGACCTCGTGGTAACATACTATGAACAAACCGCGAATAATAATGAATACAATAAAATAAAAGAAATTACAATTAAAGAAGTTCCTTTTTTTGAAAAGCGTCTTGTTATATTAGAATCTTATAAAAAATATTTAAGAAAAGCATACTGGGCGCTTCAGAAAAAAATCTATGATAATGAACTTACAGAAAAAGCCGAAATAAGATATTTACTTGAGTTAGAATAAATTTATCAGTCTCTTGAAATTATAAAGATCGCGTTCTGCGAAAAAAAATTAGGCAGAATATTTACTTTTCTAACTGCTCCCATATAAAAAGTTTTTTCAATTTTTATTTTTCTACCTTTACAGTAATCAAAAAAATCATAAACACTTAAATAATGAAGGTTGGGAGTTTCAAACCATTCATAAGGTAGCCACTTTGTAATAGGTTTTTTACCCATAAAAAAAAGTTGAAACCTTATTTTATAATTAGCGAAATTAGGAATACCAACTATTACTTTTTTACCAACTCTTAAAGCGTCATCTAATACAGTTACTGGTTTAATTACCTGTTGAATACACTGGTTTAATATAACATAATCAAATGATTTATCGGCATAATCTTCAAGGCCGCTGTCTAAGTCACCCGAAAACACATTTAATCCTTTTTCAACACATTCATAAATTGCGTTTTCGTCAATTTCAACTCCCTGCCCTTTTATTTTTTTTTCATTAGATAACAAAAGAAGCAATTCTCCCGTGCCGCAGCCTAGATCTAGTACGCTTGATTTCTCAGGAATAATATCAAGAATTATTTTATAATCAATTGAAATTTCTGTGTTTGGCGTATTCATATTTTTAATCTTCTATATCATTATATACTTTTTGAAGAAAATGTTTTATTAAATGTGCCTCTTTTTCAACCTCAAGCAAAAAAGCGTCGTGGCCGTAATTTGAATCAATTTCGCAAAAAGTAGCGTTAATGCCCGCCATTTTGCAGGCCTTTACAATTTCTTTTGACTGCGATGTCGGATAAAGCCAATCTGATTTGAAAGCAATTACCAAGACCTGAGCGTCTAAATTTTTTAGCACATGACTTAGGGGCTTCCCTTTGGCGGCATCAAATAAATCCATAGCTTTTGTAATATACAAATATGAATTAGGATCAAATCTTTTGGTAAAAGAATCACCCGTATAACGTAAATAGCCTTCAACTTCAAAATCTGCCGTAAACTTTGCCGGCCCTCTGTCGGTTTTAAGCCGCCTGCTAAACTTACTTTCCATTGAGTTTTCGCTCATATACGTAATATGACCTACCATACGAGCTACCGAAAGCCCTTTAACGGGCTTTTTCTTATTATAATAATTACCATTAAGCCAGTGAGAATCGGCCATAATAGCCTGCCTGCCTACTTCATTAAACGCAATTTGCATGGGTGAATGTTTTGCTGAAGTGGCAATGGGTATGGCAGAACGTATTTTTTTGGGATAATTTACCATCCACTGTAAAACCTGCATTCCCCCCATAGAACCGCCCGCTGCCGATAAAAGTTTTTTAATGCCTAAAAAATTAATTAATTGAACTTGTGTATTCACCATGTCTTTAATGGTTACCATAGGAAAATCAAGCCCATATATTTTATTTGTTTTCGGATTTATAGAACCGGGACCCGTAGAGCCCTGACAGCCTCCTATTACATTAGAGCATATAATAAAATATTTTTCGGTATCAAATGCCTTACCGGGACCAATCATGTTATCCCACCAGCCGGGTTTTCGCGCGCCCTTATGAAAACCAGCGGCGTGAGCATCACCTGAAAAAGCGTGAAGTATTAAAATAGCATTTGTTTTTTCTTTGTTTAATTCACCATAGGTTTCATAAGCTAGAGTAATAGAGCCTAATTTTTCTCCGCTTTCCAGCGTTAGCTCATTGGGAGGTTCTGCGAAAGAAAAATACTTAGTCTCTACAATACCAAGGCTATCACTCATTCTGATTTAATCTTCGCCTGCACTTAAATTATACATAAGAAATTTTTTAATACTTTAGTTTTATGAAGCTGCCGCTTTTAAAGCCTGATCGATATCTTCTTTTATATCTTCAATATTTTCAATACCAATAGATAGTCTTATATAGTCTTCGGTTACGCCGGTTTCTTTTTGTTCTTCTGGCGTTAGCTGCTGGTGTGTTGTAGAAGCCGGATGTATTACCAGACTTTTTGAATCGCCAATATTGGCTAAATGAGAAAACAGTTTTACTGAATTTATGAATTTCTTTCCTGCTTCTAAACCGCCCTTTATTCCAAAACCTAAAATTGAACCGCACTTACCCTTCATATATTTTTGACCATACGCGTAAGATGGATGATCCTCTAAACCCGGATAATTTACCCATGACACAGCGGGATGGTTTTTTAAGAATCTCGCGGTTTCAAGAGCATTTTGAGAGTGCCTTTCCTGTCTTAAGATAAGAGTTTCAAGACCCTGCAAAAATAAGAAAGAATTAAAAGGGCTTACCGCCGGCCCAATATCTCTTAATAAAGTTACTCTAGCTTTTATAATATAAGCAATGTTACCCATACCCGGAAAGTTGCCCAATGCGTCCCAGTACACAAGACCATGATAACTAGGGTCGGGTTCGGTAAATTCGGGAAACTTGCCATTGTTCCATTTAAAATTGCCTGAATCTACAATAATGCCGCCAATACTGGTGCCATGACCCCCAATATATTTCGTGGCCGACATAACAACAATATCAGCGCCATATTCTATTGGTTTACACAATCCCACACCTACTGTATTGTCTACCACTAAAGGAACGCCGGCATCATGGGCAATTTTTGCGATTGCCTCAAAATCGGGAATATCTAATTTTGGGTTACCAATTGTTTCAATATAAATTGCTTTTGTCTTATCTGTTATTGCTTTTTTAAATTCTTCAGGTTTTTCTGAATTTACAAATTTTACTTCTCTGCCGAGCCTTGGGAAAGTATAATGAAAAAGCTGATATGTGCCGCCGTATAAATTATTACCCGATATAATTTCATCTCCTACGCTGGTCATATTTATTAAACTTAATGTAATTGCAGATTGCCCCGACGCTAAGCCCAAAGCACCAATGCCGCCTTCTATGGCTGTAACTCTTTTTTCAAAAACATCCGTAGTAGGATTCATTAATCTGGTATAAATGTTCCCAAATTCTTTTAAGGCGAATAAATTAGCCGCGTGCTCCGTACTTTTAAATACATAGGATGTAGTTTGATAAATAGGAACAGCTCTCGCCCCAGTAGTAGGATCAGCTGTCTCTTGCCCCGCGTGAAGAGCGATTGTTTCAATTCTGTGTTTTGCCATAATATAACCCCTTATAATTTATTAATTAACCTGTCTTTTTCAAATAATTCTCTCGTAAAGAGAAATTTAAAATCTTATTAATTTTAATATAGACCGCCTGTATTTACTATAAATTATGTCTCTTAAGATGGGCAAAAAAAAAGATAATCAAGATATTCCCCGTAAGGCCGCTAAAGAAATTATATCTGTTGAAATAGAAGATCAAATGAAAGAATCTTACCTCGCTTACGCGATGAGCGTAATCGTAGGCAGGGCCCTACCTGATGTTCGTGACGGACTTAAGCCCGTTCACCGACGTATTTTGCACGCTATGAATGAGAGAGCATGGCGGCACGACAGAGCATTTGTAAAATCTGCTAAGATTGTAGGTGAAGTCATTGGTAATTTTCATCCACATGGTGACGTAGCCGTTTATGATACTATGGTTAGAATGGCTCAAGATTTTAGTCTGCGTATTCCCTTAATTGACGGACAGGGAAATTTTGGTTCTGTTGACGGCGATCCTCCGGCTGCCTATCGATATACCGAAGCCAGACTTACGACAACGGCTGAGCAATTATTAAAAGACATTGATAAAGAAACCGTTGATTTTACACCAAACTTTGACAACACGCGAAAAGAACCTACTGTTTTGCCGGCAGCATGGCCCAATTTACTTGTAAACGGTTCCAGCGGTATTGCTGTGGGTATGGCTACAAAAATTCCACCGCATAATTTAAATGAAGTATTAGACGCTTTGCATTTTTTAATAAAAAAACCTGACTGTACCATAAATGAATTAATGAAACTTGTACCTGCGCCTGATTTTCCTACCGGTGGGGTTATTATTGGTAAAGACGGCTTAAGAAACGCTTATACAACCGGCAAAGGGTCCATTAAAATAAGAGCCGTAGCTGATATTGAAGAAATAGGCAATAGAGGCAGAGAGGCTATTATTGTTTCAGAAATACCGTATGAAGTTAAAAAAGCAGACTTAATTACTAAAATAGCGGCTCTGGTGAATGATAAAAAAATAGAGGGAATATCAGATATTCGCGATGAAAGCGATAGAACAGGAATGCGTATAGTCTTTGAGCTTAAAAAAGACGCCAACCCTCAAATTGTATTAAACCAGCTATATTTAAGAAGCTCTCTTCAGGTAAATTACGGCATTACATTTTTAGCCTTAGTTCACGGCAGACCTCTTCTTTTAAATTTAAAGCAAATGCTATCGCATTATTTAGAACATCGAAAAGAAATTGTTACCAAGAGAACTAAATATGAGTTAGAACAGGCTAAAAAAAGAGCCCATATACTAGAAGGGTTACAAATTGCATTAGATAATATTGACGCGATAATTAAAACCATTAGAAGCAGTAAAACTGTCGATATCGCGAGACAAAGTTTAATAAATAATTTTAAATTAACAGAAATTCAGGCAAATGCTATTTTAGATATGCGTTTGCAAAAGCTTACGGCACTGGAAACACAAAAAATATTAGAAGAATTGGGCGCTTTAAAAAAACAAATAGCTGAACTAACGATAATTTTAAAAAGCGAGCAAAAAATATTAGGCATTATCACAGACGAATTTAACGCTATTAAAGATAAATTTAAAATTACCAGAAAAACTGAAATTAGCGCGGCCGTTGCAGAAGATGTATCTTTTAATCAAGAAGATTTAATTCAAAACCAGGAAGAAGTTATCACAATATCAGAAAGCGGATACATAAGAAGGGTTGCTCTTGATTCGTTTAAAAGACAGTCAAGGGGCGGTAAAGGTGTAATTTCTGGAGGCAAAAAAGAAGACAACTTAAAACTGGTACATATTTGTAACAGTCTTGATAATATTTTCTTCTTTTCAAACCGCGGCAAGGTATTTTATTTAAAAGCATTTGAAATTCCTGAATCGGGTAAAGACACCAGAGGTAAAAGTATACGTTCCTTTTTGAGTCTCGCGCAGGATGAAATCATTACAACAATTCGATCAGTAGAAGAAATTACCCAAGACAAATTTTTACTGCTTTTAACAAGAGCGGGAATCATTAAAAAACTATCGCTTACTGCCGTTAAGAACGCTAAAAAAGGCGGCATTATGGCAATTCAATTTAAAAACAATCAGGAAGACAATTTAGTAGATGTCTCTATAGTAGAAAAAAATGATGATATCTTTTTAGCCTCGGCATTTTGCCAGGGACTAAGAACTAATCTTGGCAAAATGCGCGACCAAGGCAGATCTGCTTCTGGCATAATAGGAATGAATTTAGAAAAAAACGATTATATGTCTGGCGTAGATGTCATTAAAAGCAATGAATCATTTTTATTAGTAGTATCACAAAAAGGTTTTGGTAAAAAAATAAAATTTTCTGAATTTGCCTCTAAGGGCCGCGGCGGCAAAGGCATGAGATACATGAAATATAGTGATCGAAACGGACCTGTAGTGGCGGTTCGTTCTATTAAACAAGACTCTGAAATTATAATTGTAACTGAATATGGCAACACAATACGATTATTGGCCAGCCAAATATCTCTTCAAAGTAGATCAGCCTCTGGCGTAAGGCTTGTTCAATTATCAGCAAATGACAATGTCGCAGACATAACAATTCTTTAATGTGACATAATTTTTTGTTGCCGATTTTAAATCTTTTTCGTATAATATTACAAAACAAATTGAATTGAAAATGTCCGGTGGCGAGAATTTTTTAGAAACTGGAGAAAAAATATGATATTAGAAGCTGTAGAAGAGACTATGAAAAATTTAATTACAGCACGCTCGTCAAGCGTCACAGAAATTTCGACAACAGGTTTTAACTTAAAACCTGAAAATGGATTTTCGGGAAAATCTTTTGAACAAAGATACGAGGCAAGAACAAGACTATCTGTATTGAAAAACAATACAAATGAAACTGATGATTTTGAAAGTATCTTAAAAAAAGAATTACTCGCGAAAAATATTAAAAGAAACTATGATGATAGTTTGGGTAAAAATAATTTGAATTTGAATACTGAAGAACTTAAAACAATTCAATTTCTTCATGATTTTTGGGCTTGATTAATCAAGCCCAAAAATCCATTTATACAGGCAGATATAAGACATACTAAAAAACTATAAAAGTAAAACGTGTAGTCTGCATGTTCTAACGGCGCGATTCTTTCTGGATAAGAGAAATTTAAATAATATAAATAACTAATACCGGCTAAACCGAATACACGAACAGTAAACAAACTGATAAAATAATTTTTCGAAAGCTTAATTCTAAAGAGAATAAAGAGAGAAGGTATTAATGAAATTAATATAAAAATTACAAAAAGAAGAAAATCATCAGTATAAATTGCGTGTGATTTATCTTTTTCAATGCCAAATTGAATTATATAAGAACGCCATCCTTGAATTAAAAAAAAGATCATACCTAAAGTGCTTATAATAAATAATTTTTCAGTTAAAACATAAAATAAAAAAGTTTCTTTTAAGAATAAATAAAACCTGTAAATAACCTGAAAAAATCCAATAATTGAAATTTTTATTAAATTTATGACAAAAAAAATTGTTTTCAAAATAATTCTCTGTATATTAAAGATATTAAAATAAAATATAAGATGTTAATAAAAATATGATCAAAGTTTATGAGTGGTAATAAAAATGCAAACTTTTTTTATATTGAGGTTGACTTTATATGATTTAATTGACGAAAATAAAATTATGACTTTTAAAAAAATTATAAAAAAGAAGAAAAATATTAGAACATTATCTATATATTTAACATTATTTTTTGTAAATTTTTCAATACTTTTCGCGGGACCTAAAATTATAAAAAACCGTCTTACAAAAGAAAATTTAAATCTAATTTATGAAACTAAAGTAGGCGGTATTGAAAGTAGAATTCGAGCGATTAAAACATGCGGCAGCCAAAGGATGTATTTTTGCCTGCGGGCGCTAACCGAAAACCTTGAAGATGAAAATAGCGAAATTAGACGCGTAAGCGCACAAAATATTGGAACACTAAGAATTTATGATGCCTTTAATGCCTTAGAATCAGCTTTAAAAAAAGAAAATGAAACAAAGGTAAAAAAAACAATTATTATGGCAATAGGCTATTTAAATAAACCAAATACTTCAAACGCTATTGAGCCTTATTTGCGTGACAAAGAAGATGAAATTAGAGAGACCACCGCTAAATCACTGGCATTATTAAATGATGAAAAATCATTAGGCGCTTTAAGACAGGCTTATAAAGCAGAAAACAATGAACTGGTAAAAGTAAATATACTGTCTACAATCTTGATAATAGATAGTACTGATTATAAAGAGAGAGCTGAACTTTTAAAATATCTTAATAACAGCAACCGATGGATTAGATACAATGCGGCTCAAACTTTGCAAACGGTGCGTTTTGTTGAAGCCGTAAATACTCTTGAAAAAGCATTAAATCTAGAAGACGAAATTATCGTAAGAAAAGAGCTATATAGAGCATATATAAATGTAATTAACGCATTTTAATAATTTAAGCTTATTTCGCCGCCGGCCAATATATAATTTTCTTTACAATGATAAAATACGACAGATTGACCGGGCGTGACAGCTCCCGCGTTAGATAGTAATTTTATTTTAATAACATCGTTTGTTTCTTTGAAAATTAAAGATTTTACAGGCTTGCTATTATACCGAATTTGTGCTAAAACTTTAATACCTTCATTTGTTAAATTTTCAGAAACAAGACCCTGATATACATTGTTTATCGAATAAAATTCATTATTACTAAGTTTTTCTTTTTCGCCTATTGTAATATCACCGTTTGCGTGAATTTTAAGAACGTAAGCTGGTTTACCAATGGCAATATTTAAACCTTTTCTTTGACCAATTGTAAAATTTTCTTTTCCCTCATGCTTTGCTAATATATTACCATTTGTATCTAAAATATTACCTTTTTGAAACACAATACCTTCTTTTTTTAAAAAGTTTCTGTAATTATTATCTGGTATAAAACAAATTTCCTGCGATTCAGACTTTTCGGCTGTTACTAAATTATGTTTTTTAGCTATTTTTCTTACTTGTTCTTTAGTGTAATCAGCAAGAGGAAACAAAGTTTTCTTTAGATCGTTTTGACTCATGCCATATAGAAAATAACTTTGATCTTTGTTGACATCTTTAGCGGGGAAAATTGCTCTTCTGCTGTTTCTTAAAGTTTTTATACTTGCGTAATGCCCCGTGGCAACGTAATCAAAACCCAAAGATAATGCACGTTTTATGAAAAATCCAAATTTAATATGGTTATTGCATTGAACACAGGGGTTGGGAGTTTTACCATTTTTGTAATTTTCAATAAAATTTTCAACAATGTATTGTTTAAATTCATTTTCCATCCGCAAAATATAAAAAGGAATATCTAACGCTCTGGCAATTTTCGCGGCATCTTTAGCTTCATTTGGCGAACAGCATGATCTTAAAGTACACTTGGTTAATTCTTCGTTTTTATACTCCCACAAACGCATGTGAGCTCCTGAAACTTTATAACCCTGTTCTTTTAATAAAAAAGCGGCCGTTGAAGAATCAACACCGCCCGACATCGCGAGAAGTACTTTCTTTTTCATTAATATTATAAATTCAATTAAAAAAAGGATTACGGACATTTTTAGCGAAATACCCGTAAATACCGCCCTTGTGATGCAAAGCTTCACGCCAAACAACCTGAGGATTTTGATGAAACACAATTTCTTTTGAAGCCGGCATAGTTATCCATGTTTTTGACTCAAGTTCATTTTCAAGCTGGTCAGCTACCCACCCCGCGTAACCATGATAAATATGAAAAGGATAATCATTTTCAAGCAAATCAATCATGAGTTCTTTATTACTGCCCAAAAATACGTCGGGTATTATTTCTTCACCAGAATTTCTGGCGTTTTTAAAACCATGCAATACAAACAAAGCGTCTGGCCTTACCGGACCGCCTTCATAAAGTTTTATTTCTTGGGCCTTTTCTGACATACCTTGCACTACATCATAAAGCGTTATATTTTCAAGACGATTTACAACAAGTCCAAAAGCTCCATTTTTATCATGTTCTATTAAAAGAACTACAGTCTGCACAAAATTTGGATCTTGAATAGTTGAGTTTGATATTAAAAAATGCCCTTTATAACTTTGTTTTTCTTTACCCATTACAAAAAAAAATTGTTAAGTAATAAAATTTAAGGTTTTTAAGTTTTCTTTTAAACTTTCAACGGCAGCGGCGCTTTTATCAAGGGCTTCTTTTTCATTGGGTTCAAGTTCTATTTCAATTATTTTTTCCATGCCGTTGCCGCCAAAAACCGCGGGTAAACCAATAAAAAGATCGTTATAACCGTATTCTCCTTCGCAGTAAACAGCGGCGGGAAAAACTTTCTTTTGATCTCTTATGATACTTTCGGTCATAGCCATGGCGCTAGCCGCCGGCGCGTAAAAAGCGGAACCTGTTTTTAATAAGGCGACAATTTCTCCGCCGCCTTTTCTGGTTCTTTCTACAATAGACTCTATTTTTTCTGAAGTCATCCCCGGAAAATGAGGCAAAGGCACACCGCCCACATAAGAATATCTGGGCAAAGGAACCATTGAATCACCGTGCCCCCCTAAAACAAAAGCGCTTATGCTTTCAACGCTTATTCCTGTTTCAAGCGCGATAAAAGCCCTAAAGCGTGAAGCATCTAATATGCCGGCCATACCCATAACTCTATTCTTGTGAAAACCGGATATTTTATAGAAAAGATAAACCATCGCGTCTAACGGATTTGAAATAACAATAACGTAAGAATTAGGCGCGTATCTTTTTACGTTTTCTGCCACTTGCGCCATAATTTTCGCGTTGGTTGAAAGCAAATCGTCCCTGCTCATACCAGGTTTTCGGGGAATGCCTGCTGTAATAATAATTACATCTGCGTCTTTTATATCTTCATAATTATTTGTGCCAATTAAATTTGAATTTATTTTTTCAATAGGTGTAGTTTCTAATATATCTAATGCCTTACCCTGCGGAAGTCCTTCTACAATATCAAATAAAACAATATCGCCTAATCCTTTTTTTGCGGCCATATAAGCCAGATTGCCGCCAATCATCCCCGCGCCAATAACCGCGATTTTTGGTTTTTGAAACATATTCATTTATTGTTACTCCTTTCTCTTTTTTATAAGGATAAACAACTAAGATTTGGTCGTTTTGTCAACAATTATGAGAAATTATATTTTATTCTTGCTATTGGGAAACAGAATACAAATATTGATCTTATGAAAAAACCAGAAAAAGCGACTATAGGCGAAAATAAAATTGAAATTCAATTAGACCCTGAAATAATGAAGGGTATTTTTTCAAATGTAACGAACATAGGACATACGCAGGAAGAATTTATGCTTGATTTTCTATTTATACAACAACAGCCGGCCCCTTTTGGTAAACTTGTTTCAAGAATAATTATGACACCAAATCATGCTAAAAGGCTTCTGCATGCCCTGCAGGAAAATATTAGAAAATATGAAGAAAATCATGGGAAGCTGGAGGTTTCTTCTAATATTCCGCCTAAAAGAACCATTCAATAAATACTTTTGAAAACAGTTATATTAAAAGATTTTCAAAGTTTAAAAAAAGAATCGCTTAAAGTAACTCAATATCAGGTTTTTTTATTATATTCACATGATCATCTGGTTGTTGAAGAAGTATATGGTTTTATACATAAAACGCTCAGTGAAAAAGAACCTAATATTGAAAATGTAACTTTAAATGGCCTTGAAACTGACGCTTCTATTTTTCACGCCGAACTTAGCACAATACCCATGTTTCAAAACTGCCGTGTTTTATTTATAAGACATGCCGATACCATTCTTAAAAAAATTGACGCGAATAAAACTATACTCTCTTATTTTTTAAGAGATTTTAAAAATCTGCCAGATACCACTAAACTAATTTTACAGATAGATGATAAAAAAATTCCCGCGTCACTTAAAACTCTTGAAGAAAACACATTAATTTACAAAACTGATGATATTAGAGAAAAAGATCTGCCTTTCTTTTTAAAATCAAGATCGCAAATAATGGGATACAGCATTGATGATATAGCATTAAAAATTCTTATTGAAAAATGCGCATGGGATTACTCGCAGGCCATACAGGCTTTAGACAGGCTTTTTACTTATGCCGTGCATGAAAAAAAGATTTCAACCGAAGATGTTCATGAGGTTTGCCATGATATGGAAGGTGACGTTTATTTTATGATCTTAGATTCACTTTCAGAAAGAAAAATAAAGCAATGCGTTAAATTACTTATTCATCATAAATTAAATTACGGTGACTTTATTGTTCAGGGGATAATTAAACTTTTTACAAACGCCCTGAGATACAGCTATTTAAGAAACAACAATAATTTAAGTACAAATGAAATTTTCAAAAGACTTGAAATAAAAACAAATCATGCTTTTATTTTAAAAAAAAATGAAAATCAATTTCAAAAACTTCTTTCAAAATACAATGCAAAAGAAATTTCTGATATACTTGAAAAGCTTTTTGAACTTGACAAACGCTTTAAAGAGAACACACGTTTAGAAGAGCAAAAAACCTTTTTAATTACTTTTGCCGCTTCACTGGAAAATAAAGTATCTTTGCCGTTGAATTAACAGAAGATTCAGGCACTAAATTTTGATTAACACGCATCCAAATTCTGAACTTTCCGGCTTTGTCGGTTTTACATTCTATGTCTTGTTTTTGAAGTTTATATTGAATTTTATAATTTTCCAATTTAAGAACCCTTCCTGAGTTTATTTGTTTTTGCATTGGTTCCTCCTTGAACCGTTTTTATCTTAAAAAAAATCTTTGCTACAAAAGAAAAATAACTCTTTTTAAAATAAGCTTATAATATATTTCGGCAATATTTGAAAAAATTAAATTATCTTTTTATATTTGAAAGATACTTATTTTTTATTAAATTATTTTTATGGCATTAGCTGCCGATTAAAATAAACCCTTCATTGAGCATATAAATTAAACAAAAAGAAAATCTCGACTTTGAAAATGACAATTATAAAACAAAAAATATTTCTTAACTCTATTCTTCTTTGCACAAATCATGGGCATAGGAACAAGTTAACTAAACCCGTCTTTTAAAAAGACCAAAAATATCTTCTTTGCTTAAAGAAACCATAGTAGGACGGCCATGCGGGCAGCGCCGGGGATTTTCACATTTCGCAAGTTCTTCAAGTAAATCTCGCAGATTCTCGGTTGAATCGGTATCACCTTTTTTTATAGAGTGCCGGCAGGCAAGAGATTTTGCCATGTGATCGAAGAGTTCTTTGGCCTCTACCTCGCCTTTTTCTTCAATTAAACCTAAAGCCGCGAAAAAAGATTTTTCTTCTTCATTTACTTTTACGTAAAAAGGAACCTGAGAAAGATGAAAGCCTGCCGGACCCAAATCTTCAAGTTCAAAACCTAAAGAAGATATTAATGCGCTATACTCTTTTACTAAGGCTTTTTCAGCCGGAGAAAGATTTAATGAAACCGTATGTAATAGATTCTGCGAAACACTTTGTTTTTGGTTTAACTTATTTATAAACTTTTCGTAATTAATTCTTTCATGAGCAGTATGTTGATCTACTAAAAATATTCCCTCATCTGATGAACAAAGTAAAAATGTGTCAAATAAACGCGCGTGAGCCTTAGGGGGCAAAAATAAATTGTTATCACTTTTTTGTTCTTCGCTAAATGTTTCATTACTTGATGCCCCCTTTGGTTTAAGTTTTTCAAGATTACTTTCAAGCTGTAAGTTATTCTGAACGGTTTCTTTTTTTTCTTCTTTTAATAAAAGCGGTATAGATAATTCCAATTTTTTTGTTTCTTCTTTATCAGAAGAAGTTTTCTTCGCGGGATAATACATGCGCCTCATTGAAATAGGACCTTTGCCTTCAACCGCCCGGCCTACTGATTGAAACATAAATTCTAAAATTTTATTTTCATCTTTAAATCTTACTTCTTTTTTTTGCGGATGCACGTTAACGTCTACTTCAAGACTGTTTAAATTTAAAAATAAAAAAGCAATAGGAAAGCGCCCCGGCGGTAGCATTTCGCCATACGCCTTTTTTAATATACCGAATAGTTTATTATATTTTACAGAGCGGTTATTGATAAAAAACCGTAAAAAAGAGCCATTGCTTTTATAAAATCCAAAGTTTGACACAAACCCTTCTACTGAGCCCTTTTCAAATTCTGCGTAAAGAGGCGAAAGAGAAGATAAAAACTCTTCTGAAAAGATATCTTTTATTCTTTCAGATAAAGAATTTGCTTTGCTAAATAATACTCTTTCTGTTTTTTCATAAGAGTATTCAAAAGAAATAGAGGGGTACGCTAAAGCGTAATTGGTAATAATATCAAGAAATTCTGTTTTTATTTTTCTCTCGTTTGAAGCAAATTCTTTTCGTACAGGAACATTAAAAAATAAATCTTCTACTACAACTCTGGTACCCTCTGGCAGGGGAGATGGTTCTGTTTTTGAAATCATATCGGCTTCAGCAGTTATTTTATACGCGCCGTCGCTTTCTTTATAGCGGCTTTCTATAGTTAGTCTTGACACCGAACGTATAGAGCCTAAAGCTTCGCCTCTAAAGCCAAGTGAAGAAACATGTAATAAATCATCCAGGTTTTTTATTTTACTGGTTGCAAAATTTTCAACCGCCAAAGACAAATCATCTTTGTGTATGCCGCTGCCGTTATCGCGCACCTGAAGGCTTTCAAACCCCGCCCCTTTAATAAAAATTTCAATTTTATCGGCGCCCGCGTCAATAGAGTTTTCTAACAGTTCTTTTAAAACTCCGGCTGGCGATTCAATAACCTCACCTGCGGCTATTTGCGCGACTAGTATATTGGGAAGTTTAGTAATGTTTGACACGAGAGGCATTTTATAAATAAAGAGGCATAAGATCAAATCTATTTTTTATAAATATCATTTGCCAACTTATGAAATCAAGATTAACTTATTAATAAGAGTAAATATATCTTTCATAAAAATTTTTTTAGGAGGATTATATGTCACAGTCAATATTGCTAAAATATATAGACGAACAGGTTATTAGACAATCAGAGGGTAAACATCCGAAAGAATACGGGCCGGTAATTACCATTTCAAGAGAATATGGGTGTCAAGCTTGGGATTTAGCTGAAAAACTATCTATAAAATTAAATGAAGCGTTAAAAGACAAGGATATTGAATGGAAAATTTTTGGCAGAGAAATTGTTAATAAAGCGGCAGAAAAGTTAGAAATACATCCTAAGGCAATTGATAGTATTTACCGAGAAAAGCCCCCCAGCTTATTTGAAGATTTTTTTAATTTACTTTCTGAATATTATCATCCCAGTGATATAAAAATTAAAAAAACTTTAGCCGGCATTATAAAGGCTATTGCTAATAATGGTCACGCGATAATAATAGGCAGGGGCGGCGTTGTGCTAACCAAAGATATATCAAAATCATATCACATAAAATTGCATGCCCGCAAAGAATGGAGAATTAAGCAGGTTAAAGAAAAGCAAAAAATTACTGAAAAAGAAGCTGAAAGCATAATAGATAGAATTGATAAAGAAAGAGTTTATTTAAGAAATTTTTTCGCCGGCGAAGAGCTTACAAATTATGCTTATGATATTATTTTTAACAATGAAACGAATACAAGCTCAGAAATTATTAATGCTTTAATTCCCATTTTAACGGCAAAAAAATTAATTCCACGGATTTTGATGATTTGATATCTATTTAAAATGCTTATTTTTTTTAACACAATATAAAAAATAAATTTTATCATCAAAAATAACTATTTACGAAGAAAAATAACAACTCGCGAATCAAAACCAATACTTCGCGAAAAATCATTTGTTTTTTTTAAAATATGGGTTATTATAATTATAGTAAAACACTAAGGAGACTATAATGACAACAAAATCAAGAAAGCTTAAATTTATCGCTATTGCAACGATAATTTCACTAAGCGTAATAATGTGCAGAGAAGATGCCAGTAAAATAACTACCGCTAGTACGAACACAGTAGAATGCGGCAAAGAACCCATAACTGATATCAAGATGAATACAACTTCACCAAATTTAAAAGGTGAAAATGAAAAAGCGATAGTAACTGTAACAACAAAAGAAGGCTGTGGAGAAATTCTGCATGTAAGATTTAAAGAAATAAATGGCATAGCAAAGCCAAGCTGGAGCTATGTTTATCCTAAAAATACGGGAAACGGTATTTTTGAAGCAAGATTTCATGAGAACTTGAAAAATAAGCGCGGCAAATGGGAAATTGTTGAAATTTATTTATATAATGAATCAACAAATATTGAATATTTATATGAAATCAACAAAGAAAAAAATGTGTTTAAGTATAAATCAACCTTAAATGAAAATGAAACTGATACCACAATTAAATTAACTTCAAGTATAACAGTAGCAAGCTCTGCCGTCTCCATTAAAAAATCCGCGCTTTAATAAAACGCGGATTTACATTTCCTTTAAAAATAATTTATGTTAAATTAAAAATAGTTGCCTGTTAATATCTCTATAGTATCTTTGTTTTATGAAAACTAGAACATTATTTATAGAAGGTATGACATGCAATCATTGTGTAATGTCGGTAAAAAAAGCTTTAGAAGAGCTGGGCGCAAAAGCTGATGTAAGTCTTGAAAAAAGTACAGCCGATATTCAATATGATGAAAACAAACTAACTTTAGATGATTTAAAAAACGCGGTAAATGAAGCCGGTTATTCAGCAGGCGAATAAAAAGTGAGTTCAAGTGACATAGAAATTATAGGCATGACATGCGCCAATTGCGCGGCTAGAATAGAAAAGGGTCTAAATAAAACAGAGGGCATTAAAAAAGCAACTGTGAATTTCGCGATTGAAAGCGCTCACATAGAATATGACAAAAAGAAAATAAAACCTGAAGATATTAAAGAAAAAATAATAAAATTAGGGTACGACAGCGTATTTAAAAACGACAAGCGAAACGCCGAAAAATTACGCGAAAAAGAAATTCAGCATACAAAAGAATTTTTTTTAATTTCACTTGTTTTATCTTTGCCGCTTCTTACCACTATGTTTTCTCATTTTTCATTTACGTCTTTTGTTCCTGTTCCCAAAATATTTCTTAATGGATATTTTCAACTTTTGCTGGCAGCTCCCGTTCAGTTTATTATAGGTTCCCGCTTTTATATAGGTTCTTTTAAAGCTTTAAAAAATAAAAGCGCGAATATGGATGTATTGGTGGCTCTTGGGACTTCGGCAGCTTTTTTTTTCAGCGTTTATTTACTATTTATTAAAAACCAATCTCACATGCTTTACTTTGAAACCTCGGCTGTTTTAATTACACTCATTATACTGGGAAAATACTTTGAAGCCAAAGCTAAAGGCAAAAGTTCATCGGCTATAAAATCTTTATTAAAACTAAAACCTGAAACCGCGACATTAATTAAAGATAATATTGAAACCGTAATACCATCGGCACATATTTTAGTAAACGATATTATACTGGTAAAACCGGCAGAAAAAATTCCCGCAGATGGAGTTGTTATAGAAGGCCATTCTTCTGTGGATGAATCTATGCTTACGGGAGAAAGTATGCCGGTTGAAAAAAATATTAACGAAAACGTAACGGGGGGCACCATCAATAAAAACGGAATTTTAAAAATTAAAGCCCTAAAAGTTGGTAAAGATACCGTTTTATCTCAAATAATAAAAACAGTTGAAGATGCACAAAGCTCAAAGGCTCCTATTCAAAGAATTGCCGACAAAGTTTCGGGTATTTTTGTGCCGGTTGTAATGATGATATCTGTTTTAACTTTTGCAATATGGTTTTTGTGGCTTACTCCCGGTATATTCGCGTTGTCTCTTGAAAAAGCAATAGCTGTTTTAGTAATTGCCTGCCCCTGCGCTCTTGGTTTGGCAACGCCTACTTCTATTATGGCCGGCACAGGCCGAGCAGCTGAACTTGGTATTTTATTTAAATCGGCAGAACATGTAGAAACGGCGGGAAAAATAAACGCGATGGTTTTTGATAAAACAGGTACTATTACCGAAGGCAAGCCAAAAGTTACCAAAACAGACATTAAACTGGAAAATGAAAATGACTTTTTTGAAATTGTTTATACGCTTGAAAATAAATCAAACCATCCTTTGGCAAAAGCCATTGTTGAAAATTTACAAAACAAAAATTTACGTGAAAGAAGCATAAGTCACTATGAAACTTTACCCGGCTTTGGCATAAAGGCTGTTATTGATAACGCGGATGTATTAATTGGCTCTGTAGACCTTTTAAAAGAAAACAACATCGAAACTATAAAAGAAGAAAACGAAATTAAAACTCTTGAAAAACAGGGTAGTTCAGTAGTTGCCGTATCTGTAAATAAAAAGTTCGCGGGATTTTTTGCTCTTTCTGATACCATTAGAGAAAACTCTGCTTTGGCTGTAGATAAATTAAAAATTATGAACATTGCGGTTTTCATGCTTACCGGTGATAATGAAAATACGGCAAAATTTATCGCCCAAAAAGCCGGCATTAAAAATGTTATTTCACGGGTACTACCCAATGAAAAAGCAAATGAAATAAAAAAACTTCAGTCTCAGGGAATTAAAACAGCCATGGTAGGCGATGGAATTAATGATGCTGTAGCCCTGACAACCGCCGATATAGGTATAGCAATTGGCTCTGGCGTTGATATCGCCATAGAATCTTCAAATATTACATTGGTAAAAGCCGACATTAATAAAGCCGTAGACGCTATAAAATTAAGCAGAATAACCATGAAAAATATAAAACAAAATCTCTTTTGGGCATTCGCTTATAATTCTATAGGCATTCCCATTGCCGCGGCTGGTTTATTGGCCCCATGGTTAGCGGGTGCAGCCATGGCCATGAGTTCAATTTCGGTAGTTTTAAACGCTCTAAGGCTTCAAAAGATTAAAATATGATTTGGTATGCATATTCTTTAACCTACACTTTCTTGCCAAAATTAGTTTGAGCCTGCAAATAAATTATATTATCTTTTAAGTTCGAATTATTTTCACCTGATTTATCCTGCTTAATTTGATAAAAAAGCTGTAATTTAAAATCATGTTTATCGCCAAAAAAGTTAATTCCTGCCCATATATCTGACAGTTTTTCATTATTATCTACGGCGCCGTTTTCATCTATATCAGACTGAACATGACTGTAGCGTAAAACCGGCATTAAATAAAAAGATTTAACAGGTATGTTATATCCCAATGTTGCCTGGTATGTATGATATTTTTTAGGCACGGCTGCACCGTTAAAAAATGTATATTCACCATTTATATACACTCCTGAAACGGCAAAAGTCATATCAACAGTATGGCCCGATAATTTTTTATTTTTCGCGAATTCACCACCCTCATTAGCCGAAGTATAAACCCCTGCCACACCAAGAGAAAATAGCGCTGATGAATTAAAAATTTCTTTGCCGTCGGCCCAGCCTGTGTCTTTTTCATCCTTGACAATACCCCCAAACGGATTCAACTGAAAACGCCAATTGTAAAGTTTAGCTTTTGACTCGCCGCTTGAGTCTATTTCTACTGATTTTCGCCCCACGCCGTCATGACCTGAACCATCACCGTTTGTTACCGCTAAACTTATATCTATAATTTGAGCCGTCTTGCTGCCAAAAACTGACGGCGGGTGCATATCTATTGATATACCTATATCTTGCTGCTGCAATGTTTCGGCTGAAAAACTTCTTTCGGGCAATAGTAATCTTGAAGATGAGGTCAATTGTTCTCTTAGAAAAGGTAGCTTAAATTGTCCAAACTTTATTTTTGAATTCCAAAAACCGGGCTTTATCCACATATTTGCTTCTTGAATGGCCGATTTACCTTCCACTTTTGAGCCTTTTGCTAGTACGGTTTCACCTGACGTAATGGTTTGGGTATGCTCTTTAAAAGATGGTTTTGTTAGCAGGTTTTCACCTTTTATATCTAAAACACCACCATACCATGACGCTCCCTGAAATTTGCCCGTCAAACGAAGTCTTCTAAAATTAAAATCTAAAGAATCGTAGTTAGAATCATCTGCGTATTTAGAATCTTTTTCGCCAGCCATCATTCTCGCTTGAATTCTTACACCGGCTTCAAAATATTTATCATCTTTTTTTGATTTTTCTTTACTAATATTTAAAGTATCAGCTACGGTTGCCTTCTTATCCGTTTCTGTTAATTCTTTTTCATTTTTCTCTTGAGCAAAAATATTCAGACCTAAAAATATAAAAGCCGATAAAAGTAATTTTATAATTTTTGTAGTTTTTTTCATTTTTGAATTCTCCTTTTATTTTATGGGTACAAAACCCAATTCTTTTACTATGTTTTACCCGCTTGAAGCGCTAGTGATACTGATAAAACCATCAATTAAAACACACCTGAAACTGCAAATAAAAAGCATGTGATAATGTTGTACTATCATGATAACTAGGATTATAATCAATGCTTATTTTACTTTGATTTTGTGATTCCTTTTTATTCACACTAAAACTTTGTGAGAAGAAAAAATAAGACATACTTAGTGTTAAATCTATCGACTTTTTCGCGGGAAGACCTTTAGCCATATTATATTGACCAATTTCTCTTCCTATAGCTTTTTCGGGTTTTTCAAGAAAAAGATATGAAAAACGATTCGAAAATATCCATTTATCAAAAAACATATAATGAAAAGACATGGCGGAACCATAAGCCATCTTTTTATGTTTATTTAAGTTCAAATACCATGTAGTTGCTTCGGCTTTAATTTTTACATTATTTTTTTGATAGCCAAAAAATAAATTATATTTAATATCTGAATCAAGAGCTTTACCCTCTATTTGAGCAAAATTGGTATAAAAACTAAGACCGCTATAAAAACCCGATATCTTTGTTAATAATCTGTTTGTGATTTCTTGTTTTCTAACAGAACTATATCCATCGGTATAATTATAAAATATTCCACTTTGCCATAAAAAGTAATCGGTTGTTAAATTAAAATTAAAACCGCTTGATTTTGTCTCATGAAAAAGATATGACCAATACCGGCTTCTTTCTGCAAAAAGCATGTCTTCTGATTTTTCGTAAAGCTCGATTCCAAAAGGAATTTTAAATCGGCCGGCATCAATTGAAAGAATGTTCGTTAACTGGTACCTTATAAGTGCGTCTTCTAAATTAATGTGGTTTTCATTTGCGTTTATTTGAAATAAATATGAAGTACTTTCAACAATTTGTCCAAAAGCACTCAAGCGCCCTCTTCTTATTCGAAGGCCGTCTTCATGTGTTTCTGTATAAATATTCCCCTTGCCGCTGTTTTCGAGATATAGTTGCGTTTGAATAAAGCCCTTAAAATTAAAAATATCTTTTTTAAAATTAGAATTTTTACTTACTTCTTCATCATTTAAAACTTCAACTTCTGTATTTTCAATAGCGAAAGAATAATTACAAAATAAAAAAAAGATAAAAATGAAATATCGGTATATTCTGTTTTTATTCATATAAAACATTATTTTTTATTATCAATTTTATTTATCTCTCTAAAAAATATTCCCAATGTAAGCCAAAGTAAAATTTGAACTTCATCATCTCGAAAATGACATTGTGTTAAACTCATAAAACTTATCATTACAACAGCTGCGGTAGAAAATATTAAAATATATTTTTGTTTTGACGCGAAAATAATTTTCATTTTCTGTAAAAAAATAATTATTGGGTAAAAATAAAACATAAGTAAAATCGTAAAACCAATACTGCCGAATCTTACCAAAATATCTAAATAATCATTATGCATGTGCGAACCTTTGGCCGCCACACTTTGAGCTCCTTTCATTTTATATTTATGGTAGAGATTCATATAATCAGCTTCTCCTGTTCCTAAAAGAGGATGATCGATCCACATTAAAACACCGGCCTTCCATAAATCTATACGCTCATTAACGGTACCCGACTGACCTTGCTGTTTTGAAAGAACATCATTTACAGCAACATTGATGGGAGTTATATACTTATAAGCATACACAGGAATAACCATTAAAAAGGGCAGTACAAAAATAAATTTCTTTCTTAAAAATAAAGCGCATAAAAACACAAAGGTTAATCCAAGAGAAATAAATCCGCCTTTGCTGCCTGATAAAATAAAACCAATAAACGCGAAAAAAGTTAAAATCGATAACAGCAAAGTATTTTTATTTTTTTCTTCAATAAAAGACTTAATAGAATACCCAAGGCCCAGAAAGAAGATAAAAGCCATTGTACCTGTATACGTTAAAGAATTTGTATTATCTAATGCCGCGGCTCTTATATCAAATAAGCTTTTTTCTTCAATAATTAGCTTATTAAGATTATAGACAGAAGTTATAAACGCTCCTAAAAGCAAGGCTATAATAGAAATAAATACCCATTTATCATTTTTTAATGAAAACAATAAAGTAAAAAATACCAGTAAAAGCAAAAGTTCTTTTGTTGTGGCAAATTCTTTTTGAACATTAGAACTGATTAATACATGAAAAAACTTATAAAATATAAATGCTAGAACATACTGCAAAATATCTTTTTCTTTTATAGTCTTATAGGTTTCTTGAAAATAAGTTTTTAATTTTTTAGATTTTTGATAATTTTTCATGTCAAAAAGACTTTCTGATAACCAAAACAATGAAGCTAAAGCGGCGCAAAGTTGAGAAATTGAAACAGAGAAACTGGCGAAGAAACAAAATAACGTAAAAAGAATACCCTGAATAATTTCTTTTGTGGAACCTGTATTTTTTAAATAATTAACCATACGCTCTATTTTCTAATTTTTTAGAATTTTTTTTAATGTCATAAGAATTATTTTTATATCATACAAAAAAGATTGTTTTTTTATATACTCTAAATTTAGCTTTATTTTCTGAGGAACAATTTTTTTCATATAAAATTCTTCTATATTTTTTACGCCCGATAAAATTTTAGATTCATCTTTAAATTCTAAAGATGCTAAATCTGTAATACCCGGCTTTACTTGTAAAACTTTTTTTTGCTCGGTGGTATATAATTTAACAAATTTTTCAACCTCCGGCCTTGGACCAACAAACGACATTGATCCATTTAAAACATTAACAAGCTGCGGCAGCTCATCAATTTTATATTTTCTTAAGAAAAATCCCATTTTTGTAATTCTCGGATCTTTTTCGCCCTGAGTAATTAAAGTATCACTTTTTAATTTTAATTGGCGCATGGTTCTAAATTTATAGATATTAAAAAGTTTTTCATTTAAACCCACTCTTTCTTGTTTAAATATGCCGGGTCCTTTTGATGTGATTTTTATAAGAAAATATATAGCAAATAAAAAGGGAAATAAAAAAAGAAGACCAATTAAACTAAAAAACAAATCAAAAACTCTTTTTATAAAAAGATAAAATAATTTTGTTTCTTGTTTGTTTTTAGGTATATTCAAAACATTTTTTTCTTTCGAAGCAATTGTCATAATTTATAAAAATAATTCTTTTATGCTTTACTTGTTTATAAAATTAGTTTTAATCTTGTTATGAATATAATTAACATCTGGATAATATATCTTCTCTAAAGAACGGCTCATAGGGGCAGGCGCCCAGGGCAGTGTTATTCTTACAGGCTTATGCGTTAAAACATTGGGTTCTATGCTTTCTACAACTGAAGCTATAATTTCTCCCGCGAGACCACAGGCTGCCCATCCCCCGTCAACTACGCATAATTTTTTTGTTCTTTTTACAGATTCTAAGATTATATTAACATCCAGCGGATTAATTACTCTCATATCTATAACATCACAGTGAATATTCTCATTTTTAAGTTTTTCAGCTGTTTCAAGACAAAGTAAAGTAGAATATCCTGAAGAAACCAGCGTTAAATCACTGCCATTTTTTAATATTTTAGGTTTTATATTTTTTAAGTCTACAATTTCTATATCAGAAATTTCTTCTTCACGTTCGTAAAGCCATCTATCATCAATATAAATTACAGGATCATCACATAAAACACTGGATATAAGAAGATCACGGGCATCTTGAACTGTGGCGGGCATAACTACTCTTAAACCGGGAATATGTGCATACCATGCATGAAGAGCCTGCGAATGCTGGGCGCCCTGCTCTCCGCCCCTGTTTATAACACTTCTAATAGTAATTTTAGGATTTGATCTACCGCCTAGCATATGCGACCATTTTGCAGCCTGGTTTACAATTTGATCGGCGGCTAATATCATAAAATCCATACGCGGATGAATAACAATTGGCCTGTAACCGCATAATGACGCGCCAATAGCAGCACCCGTTATACCAGCTTCTGAAACAGGAGAATCAATTATTCTATGTTTACCAAATTTAACTTCAAGTTCTTTCATTGAATTGCCAACATACCAAGGGCTCCATAATCCCTGCCCTATAGTAAAAACTTCTTGATAATTAGAAAGAAGATATTCAAAACCAAATCTTATCGCGTCAGAATATTTTACCAATTTCTTCATTGTTAGCTAAAATAATTTATGCTGAATATACCAAATTTTTCAGATTTTCATCAGGAGGGAACTCTGATTTTTTTGCTGAAGCGATATATTCATGTATCTCTTTTCGAATATCACTTTCTATTGTTTTATACGATATCTCGGTTAAAGATTTATTTTCGACCATAGCTTCTTTAAGTCTTTTTATAGGATCTCTATTTTTCCATGCCGCTAAGTCTTTTTGACTTCTTCTGACACCTACATCAATATTTTCATCCGGCCCTACATGCCCGCGCCATCTATAAGTTACTGCCTCTAAAAAAGCCGGTTTTTGTTCTTTTCTTATAAATTCAATCATTTTCTTACTTTGGCTTACGACTTCAATTATATTATTGCCGTCTATTACATTACTTGAAATTTTATGCGCATGCGCAAATCTTGAAACCATATCGCTAGGCTGTCTTATTTTTATATCTAAGTGACTGGAATATAAATTATTTTCACATACAAATAAAACAGGTAAATCGTATGCTGACGCGAAATTTAAAGATTCATGCAAAATTCCTTCTTCACAAGCACCATCGCCAAAAAAAGTTACCGCTATATGGTTCTTTTTATCGAACTTTGCAGCTAAAGCCGCTCCTACAGCAATGGGAATAGTGCCACCCACAATTGGCACAGAACCCTGAAAGCCTTTTTCTCTATCAATTATATGCATAGAACCGCCCATACCTAATGAACACCCATCAATTTTACCAAAAACCTCAGCTATTAATTGATAAATATCACCCCCCATCGCTAAATAATGGGCATGTGACCGATGATTACCAAACACTTTGTCTTTACAGGTTAAATTTTCTGAGATCCCCGCCGCGATAGCTTCCTGCCCTATTGCTAAATGACATGGACATTTTATATCGCTACTAAGTATTAAGTTGCCAATTTCTTCTTCGATAAAACGTATTAATACCATTTTTTTTAAGAGTTTAATCAAAAACTCTTTTGAAAAATCAAATAAATTAACAGGTTTAGTAAAATAATTTGGATTTACATAGCCCTTTAAATCAGAAACAAAGCTCATTTATTATCCTTTATAAAACCTACAGATTGTATTGCAAATAAAATTTACGTCACTGTCTGTCAATGAAGTATTCATTGGCAATAATAAAGTTTTTTTAATTAAATTGTCGGTTCTAGGCAAAGATAATTTATTAGAATGAAAATAATTTAAATGATGAACTGCCTTTCCCTCCCATGGTATAACAGTTTGAATTCCCTTTTTTTCAAGAAAGGTTTTTATATTTTCTCTTTGGTTTATTTCTATCTCGTAGTTTTGATATATATCAAAATAATTTTCACTTTCATTAGGCCCACAAGGCAATTTAATTTCTTCTAAATTATTTAGCGCATTATTATAAAGGTTCGCGATTTCTCTTCTTCTGGTTATCTCATTTTCAATAATTTTTAACTTATAATTTAATACAGCGGCTTGAATGTTGTCTAATCTTGAATTTATGCCCCACATTATAGTTTCACCAGATTTGTTTTTACCATGATTTCTAAATATTTTCGCGTATTCTGCTATTTTTTCATTGTTTGTTACAATACATCCGCCATCACCAAGACAACCAAGAATATTTGAAGGATAAAAGCTAAAAGCGGCGGCTTTGCCGAATGTTCCGGCGAACTGATTTTTATATTTTGAACCAAAAGCCTGAGAGGCATCTTCAATTATAGTTAAATTATAATTTTCTGCAAGGGCCCTAATGCCATTCATATCACAAGTTCTGCCGTTTAAATGAACAGGAACAATCGCCTTAGATTTATTTGTGATATTTTTTTTTATACTTTCAATATCAATTAAATGCTCGTCATTTATATCTGCAAGCACGGGCACCGCGTTTAATGAATACACGGCCTCAGCTGTTGCTATGTGAGTATAAGAGGGTAAAATTACTTCATCATTTTCTTTAATACCGGCGGCTTTTAATGCAATTATTAAAGCACTTGTGCCGCTTGAAACGCCTATCGCGTATTTAACATTTAAGAATTTTCGCAGGTTTTCTTCAAAATTTTCAAGATCCTTTTGCAAAACAAAAGCTCCGTGGCGCATTACATCTTTAATTATATTTAAAATGTCTTCTTCGTATTTTGCGGTAAGAGCGGGATAATTAAAAAAAGGTATTTCAATATTCACAATATAATTCCTAATTAATTAAAGGTATATCCCTTATTAATGAAATCAATGAATCGTAAAGATAAATATATTGAAAATCATTGCATATTTTTATATTTAATTTTGAACTAGAGTGTTTTTTTAATAATTTCAAACACAAACAAGATAAAATCCCACCGCTATAGCGGTGTGCTAAATATTGTATGGAAAACTTATATTTCTTTTTATAAAAATGTCAAATCAACCATGATTTTTATATTTTATTCTCTTTAATATTGAAAATTTAATAAAATCAAAACCATATTAAGGGGACGTGCAAAAACAAAGAAAAGATTAAACGCAAAGACGCGGAGGACGCAGAGAAATCCGTAAATTCAACACTTTTCCTTTGCGTTCTTTGCGCCTCTGCGTTAAAAATCTTACTTATTACACAGCCCCTTAATAAAACGAATTACCTTCTCCTGCCTGAGTTCAGTTTCTTTTCAGATGAAATCTTATATTGTTTTACGATCATTTGAATATAGTTATAATAATCTGCGTATACTTTTTCTGCTTTATATTTTTCATTAAACAGATTAAGAGCGTTTTTTGATTTTATCTTTAATTCTTTAGGATTATTGTATATCTTGATTATTAAGTCTGCTGTTTCTTTAGGGGATAACCCGTCATAAATATATCCGCAATTGTTTTTTTGTATAAGATTGCCAACAACTCCTGAAATTGATGAAAGAATAGGCAATCCGCCAGACATATATTCAATTACCTTATTTGGTACGCTTAAATTGAAACTTTGGTACCCAATATATGGCGCCACCCCCAAATCAGATTTTTGCATGATTTTTCGAATTTCTTCTTGCGTAATATACCCGGGAATAAAAATATTTTTTAGATTAATTGTCTTTTTCAGATATTCTTTTTTTCGCGGACCATCGCCAAAAATAAAAAATTTTATATTTTTGTTAACATTATAAAGAATTTCTGCAATACTTATTATATAATCAATATTAAACTGTTCGCTTAACATTCCGAAAAAAACTATATAAAAATCTTTTTGTTTTTTATCTCTCGTATATTTTAATATTATGTTATTTTTAATTTTTAATTTATTCGGTTTAACTTTAAAATATCCATGAGGAAAAGCAGCATTAGGTTTATTTGTAATTCCCGACAAATGAAATGCCCAATTGATAATTTCATCTGTAATACTGGTTATTGCAAATGCATTTTTAAATATTTTAGCGGCAATATAATACGGGTAAAATAACAATATTCTTTTTATAAAAAAAGGAATTACCGGTATTAAATTAGCAAAATCTTCTGGCCATAAGTCTCTAATATCTAAAATGACAGGAATATTCTGTTCTTTGGCAAACTTTTCAACTTCTACACAAAGCCTCATGGGAGGATAACTTAATACAATTATATCTGGTTTTTCTAAGACTTTTACTTTTTTTAAAAAACTTTTCGCTAAAATTCGATGATTTATTAATCTTTTAAATGAAATATTTTTTTTATATTCCGGAGTTTTAATAAAAAATATTTTATAATTTTTATTGATAGTAACAATGGTATCTTTATCAAATAAAGTTTCTTTTTTTTGATGAAAGAATGTAGAAGTTATCCAGGTAACGTTAGCGTTTTTTTCTGAAAAGATTTTTGCCATTAGGCCCGTTCGCATTAAGCGGTAATCTTTTCGCTTTACGGGAACAGGTTCGCCAGCTTTTATTAACCAAATTTTTAATTTATTTTTTATTATAATTGACTCTAAGTGCTTTTTACTTGACATTATGTCAATACTTTCTAAATTTTTTTATAAATCAAATCGAAATTAAATTTTAAATACAGAAATACTCATAATGGAAGAAAGAAAAAAAAAAGAAGTAGAGTTTCATAACAAAAGAGAAATTGACAGACATAAACTTTCAGAAGAAGAATTTCAAAAAAAGTACTCTAATAAAAAATTTTATTCTATTACGAGAAAAAGTTCTGGCTATTTTTATAAACTAATGACAGATTTTTGCGCGAATAAAACCGCGTTAGATTATGGATGCGGCTTGGGAGGAACATCTTTAAGATTAGCTGAGGCAAAGGCTTTTGTGTATGGTATTGATATTTCAGATGAATCGGTAAAAACAACTAAAAAATTATTAAAAGAAAATGGTTATGAAAAAAAATCAAAAATTCAGGTTATGGATGGAGAAAAATTAAAATTTAAAGAAAATTCTTTTGATTTAATTGTTTGCAGCGGGGTGCTGCATCATCTAGATTTAAATTACGCATATCCCGAGTTATCAAAAATACTAAAACCCGAGGGTAAAATTGTATGTGCCGAGGCTTTGGGGTATAATCCAATTATAAACTTATATCGAAAAAGAACTTTAAATTTACGAACCGAATGGGAAGCGGACCATATACTAACCCTAAATGATCTAAAAAAGGCAAAAACATATTTCAAAAAAGTAAACGTTCGCTATTTTCATTTATTTACCATACTAGCGGTACCCTTTAGAAAAACACCGATATTTAATATTATCTTAAAAACTTTAGAAATGATTGATTCAATAGTACTAAAAATACCTTTTGTACAACTTATGGCATGGCAGATGATTTTTGTTTTATCTGAGCCTATAAAATCCGGTTCAAAAAAATAAAAGTATAAATGCAATATTTTAAATTTGGGAATAATGATATATTCCTGTCAAAGATTGCTTTTGGCTGTGAACCCTTGGGGGGCACTGACTGGGGTAAAACCGATGAAAAAGAAATCGTAAGTGCTGTAGGCCTTGCTTTAGAGAAAGGCTGTAATTTTTTTGACACAGCTGATGTTTATGGCTTGGGACGTTCTGAAAAACTATTATCAAAAGCTCTGGGTTCAAAAAGAAACGAAGTATTTATCGCCACAAAAGGCGGCGTTCGCTGGAAACAAAAACCAAACAAACAAAGAGCTGATATTTCATTTGATTTAAGCCCGGCTTATATTACAAAAGCCGTAGAACAAAGCTTAAAAAGGCTGAATATTGACCGTATACCTTTATATCAATTACACTGGCCCGATAAAAATACTGCCATAGAAAAAACAATGGAAACTATGGCAAATTTAAAAAGACAAGAAAAAATTCAGTTTATTGGATGTTCAAATTTTGATGCCGATCTTATTAAAAAAGCAAACAACATATTAAAAATTGACTCTGCGCAGGGCCAATACAATATCTTAGAAAGAAATTTTGAAAAAACCGTTATCTCTGAATCAAAAAAGTTAAATTTAAATATTTTTACTTATGGGACATTGTTCCAGGGACTTTTGACCGGAAAGTATAATTTAAGTTCAAAATTTTCTGCGAATGATAGAAGAACAAGATTAGAACAATTTCAAGAGAATAAATTTAAAGAAAACATAAAACTAATTGAAGAACTTAAAGAAATTGCCCGAAAACATAAAAAAACCTGTTCTCAAATAGCCATTCGCTGGGTTCTTGAAAATACAAATATTTCTGCTGTTATAGTGGGTATTAAAAACAAAAAACAATTGAAAGAGAATTTCGAATCTTTAAATTTTACGCTTGATATTAAAGATAAAAATACACTGGATAATTATTTGAATAATAACAAAAATCTGTAAATACTTATATTTAAAATAAACTTTACAGTACTGTTATAATCAATAAAAAGAAAAATAAATGTTAAAAAGAATATTAGATATTTTTATAGCGATTTTTGGGCTTTTAATATCAGCGCCCCTTGTTTTACCTTTTATATTAATCATTTGGCTTACTGATTTTAAAAATCCGTTTTATATGTCTAACAGAGTAGGAAAAAACGGGAAACTTTTTAAATTAATTAAACTTAGAACCATGAAAGTAAACGCAGATAAAAAAGGTATCGATTCTACATCGTTAAACGATCCGCGTATAACAAAAATTGGCCATTTTATAAGAAAAACAAAAATGGACGAACTTCCGCAGCTTATTAATGTTTTAACAGGAAGCATGAGCCTTGTGGGCCCAAGGCCAAACGTAAAAACCGAAACAGATATTTATACAGATGTTGAAAAAGAACTTTTAACCGTCAAGCCGGGAATTACAGATATTTCTTCTACAGTTTTTTCAGATTTAGCTGAAATATTAAAAAACAGTAAGAATCCAAATTTAGATTACAATCAACTGGTAAGACCATGGAAAAGCAGACTAGGGATTATTTACGTAAAAAAGATGGGGATTTTTTTAGATTTTAAGATTATTGGAATTACGATTGTTAATGGAATTTCACGAAAATTATCGTTAAAATTAATAACAAAATTATTAATTCAAATAAACGCACCCGAAGAAGTTATTGAGATTTCGAAAAGAAAAAGCAAATTACAACCACACCCACCGCCGGGGGCAAATAAAATTGTCTTATCAAGATAAAGTTACTAAAAAATATGAAATCTAATTATACTGAAATAAAATATTTTTTAATTTTAACCACTATCTTTCTGCTAATTCGGTGTAGTGAAGAGAAAATTTGCGATAGAAATATAGAAATAATTAATAAACATGACGTAGAAGGCTATTCAAATAAAATTAGTTATTCTCCAGGTGAAACTATAGATTTTCATATTCATTCTTTAACTGATACTATAGATATAGAAATTATTCGATATGGTAGAACTAACCAAAGTATTTATAAAGGATATAATATCCCATCAATACAACAAAATTACGACTGTGGCGCCGATTTTTATGGATGCAATTGGAAAATAACATACCAATATATTATTCCAGAAAATTTACTGTCAGGTATTTATTCAGCTTTTTTAACTAATAAAAATAATGAAGAATTTTATATTTCATTTGTGATAAAAAATAATTCATACATTAAATCAGATATTGTAATATTGGCTAATACAAATACTTGGCAAGCCTATAACGCATGGGAAGGCAATTCTTTTTATAAATTCAAATATGGCGAAAGGATAAAAGCCGCGGAATTTTTAAGTTTTTTAAGGCCAAATATTGCTGATTCACCTGAAAGTAATACGGGGCATCTATTAAATGCCGAATTACACTTATATCGTTGGATAGAAGAGAAAAATTATGCTTATGATGTCATTGCCGATATTGATTTACATAATAACCAAAACGTATTAAATGATTATAAAATGATAATTTTAAATGCTCATCCAGAATATTTTACGACAGAAATGTATAATCATCTGCTTTTATTTATTAAAAACGGGGGTAATTTAATCTATTTAGGAGGTAATGCTATCTTTCGAAAAGTTATCTTATCAGATAATCAAATTGAGAGGCTTCAATTAACTGATTATCATAATTTAGCATACGGTAAAGGTGGTGAATGGGATAATTTGGGACGATCTCAAGATTCGATTTTGGGTATCAAATATTCACCCTCTGGCTATAATACTTATTTCCCGTATAGGGTTATAGATTCTAACCATTGGATATTTAATGATACAAATTTAAAAAATGGAGATACTTTTGGAGAAGAAAGTCTTAATGGAGGTGCCGCCTCAGGACATGAATTAGATAAAATAGGAGAAATATATTATTCTGATTCTTTTATTCATTTGGCCAAAGGTATGAATCCAGAAGAAAGTGGGGCAGATATGGTTTTTTTTGAAATGCCAAATGGCGGTGGAAAAGTTTTTTCTGTAGGTTCCATAACATTTACTGGAAGTTTACCTGTTGATGAGAATGTAAGTATAATAGTTGAAAATGTAATAAATAAATTCTTAAATTGATGGTTTATGAAAAAATACTTCAAAAATATATTATTTACTTTCATTATTATTAGTTTTGCAGATAGTATAATCGCATCTGAAATACCTACGGACGAAAAAGAGAATAAACTAAGTATTAATTTAGCACTATTAACGGGATTATGGGCGCCATTAGGTAATAACAAAGTCTTAGGCAATCATCCAGAATTTGAATTGAATATTGGTATTGAATATGCTAAATTTCAAATTAACATGAATGGCGCTTTTAGATTTTTAAAAATGGAAAGATATATTTTACTAGAAGAAGATAATGTGCTATACGCAACAAATGATTATTTAAGTTCTATATTTGGATTTGATGTCTTTTTATCAGCTTTTAAGAATCTAAATCACAATATAGGTTCGACGATAGGTGTCTCTTATGAAAAAATTGAGATCCTAACTGATAAAAAGTATGCAATTGGAAAAAACATATCAATTGAGACATTGAATTATATTTTTGGTGTAAAATATTTTTATTTTTTTAATAATAATTCTTTTATACTGAGCCAAATAAATTATAATTTAGTAGATAATTTCATACCAGTAGGCCCAAATTTTTCAGGCCATGCACTGAACATAAAGCTTGGATATGGAATTAGTTTTTCAATGGATTGATTGACTATATTTTAATGAATACGGTCAGTTGGTTGACTATATTATGCATAATAACATATTATATTAACTTAAAAGCGCTTTAACAATCTTCTCGCCCGCGCTGCCGTCGCCGTATAAAGACATCGAATAATCTTTTTCAACTGAAAAAAACGATTCTTCATATTTTATGATATTTTCTCTATCCGCACCAGTTAGAATATTAAATTTATTTTTAATTAGTTCTACCCATTCTGTTTCATCGCGAAGAGTGATGCACGGCTTTTCAAAAAAATAGGCTTCTTTTTGCAAACCGCCTGAATCGGTAAAAACGCCCTTGCAGTTATCCAAAAGATAAATCATATCAAAATAACCCACCGGATCAATAATTTCAATGTTTTTTACTTCTACATTAAAATCTTTTAATTTTTTTTTTGTGCGCGGATGTAAAGGCAGAATAACTTTGGTTTTTTGTGAAATACTATCAAGCGCCAATATTATAGTTTTTAATCTTTCTTCTTCGTCTGTATTTTCGGCACGGTGTATTGTACAGGCATAAAATCCATCCGACTTATTAACAAGCTCTTTAATATAAACACTTTCTTTTTTCATTTCTTTATAAAATAAAGCGGCGTCATACATAACATCACCGCATTGAATAACGTATGTATTTTTATTATTTTGTATACCTTCATTTTTTAAATTTTGTACCGCCGTATCGGTTGGGCAAAAAAGCCATTTAGAAATATGATCAGAAAGTATTCTGTTTATTTCTTCAGGCATTTTTTTATTAAAAGACCTTAATCCGGCTTCTACATGAGCCACCGGAACATGAACTTTTGAAGCGGCAAGAGCTCCGGCTAAAGTAGAATTTGTATCGCCATAAATAAGTAAAACATCAGGATTTTCTTTAAAAATTGTTTTTTCAATTTCTATTAACATATTACCCGTCATCTCGCCGTGTAACGAACCGCCTATGCCAAGATTATACTTTGGCTTGGGTATTTTCATCTCGTCAAAAAATACATCTGACATATTTTTATCGTAATGCTGGCCGGTATGAACAATAATTTCATTTATTTTATTTTCATAACTTTGGTTATGGTTTTCAATGGCCCTTGAAACAACGGCAGCTTTCACAAACTGCGGTCGGGCGCCTATAATTGTTAGTATTTTCATCTATTACCTTCTAATATTTTTTTATATACCATTAACAACTTTTTTTCTTCTCTTTTCCAGTTAAAGAATTTCTCTACGGCCCTTCTGCCGTTTTTACCCATTTCTTTTGCTTTTTGCGGATTCTCGTATAAATACTGAATAGCTTTTTTAATTTCTTCATGATTTTTGGGATTAACACAAATTCCGCATTTATAAATGCTGATTAAAGATTCCCACAGGGGAAAATTAGAACAAATTACCGGCACAGACGCAGAAATATATTCATAAAGTTTATTGGGTTGTGTACTTATATGATTTGCCGCAGGATAAAAAATCACCAGGCCGGCAAATGAACTGCTAAGTATCTCTTTTATTTTTTTTCTTTCTATTACCCCAAGCTCGTTTACATTTTCCCAGCCCTCTGTTTTAACTGCCTCATTTCTTAGCTCTTTACTTTCAAATTTACCCGCTAAGTTCAATTTAACAGGCAAATCTCGTATAGATTTTACCATTTCTATAATTCCTCTAATTTTAGAAATAACGCCAACATATGAAATTTCTGTTTTATTAATATTTTTCATTCTTTCATCTGCAATTAAATCATTTAAAATCGGATAATTATTAATAGTTATAGCATTACGCGTTACTTTCTTAAATCTTGCTTTAATATCTCTTCTGGCTGTAAGCAGATAATTAAATTTTTTTGCGGTGAAATTTTCATACATTCTAACTAAAATAGAAACAGGTTTTCTACAAATTTTAGGCATCCATTCTCTATCAAGAATCGCCTTTGGAAAATTTTCATGCACATCATAAATAACAATTTTTCCCTTTTTCTTTAATTTTAAACCAGCGCCTATTAATTCATAATCATGAAAATGATATAGATCGGCGTTTATTTCTAATGCTTTTTTATACACTTTTTTTGTTGTATTAAACATTCTATTAAAACGGCCTTTTAATATACCTGTATCTATAATATTTACCTTATCTTTAAATTCATCGCCTTTTCCATCTGCCACAACAAGAAAAACATTATAACCTGCGTTCGCTATTGAACAGCATTCTTTTAAAAATATTCTTACATCATAACGGCTATGAGCCGAAGTTAGATGGCAAATTGTTTTCATAATCAATTATTTATTTGAAATAAACTCTTTTTTTAAGTCTGCAATATTTAAAGTTTTATATCTCTTACAAACTAACTCAAGATTTTTAAGAGCGATACTTGACATTGTTTTAGGATGCCCAACAAGTGTTACAATCTCTTTTTGCTTAACTTTTCTTAACAAACTATTAAAAAAGAAAGGATAATATGAATCTATATAAATTGGCGTATAATTTCGTTTTAATTCTTTTAAGTAAACTATTATTTTATTTTCTGTTCTAATTCTACTCATGCCTTTGCCATCGCCGTAATAATTCATGTATCTTCTGATATATCTGCTTATTAGCCGATAAATAATTGAAAATTTTGCTGTTGCAACCGGAATTTCTGTAAAAAAACCTTCTTTATCTATAATTACCGGCTCTTTACTGAACTGCCAATAATTTTTTTTCTTATCAACATTACTATAATCATAATAATGATTAGGAAGCTCTAATTTTTTTTCGCCGGCAATTACACTAAAATCAAATTTTATTTTAGTTTTAATAAAATTTTTTTTAATAATCGGTGAGAAGGGCATTATTGACCAGCCGCCCGCTCTAAAAGCAGATACCTTTTGATTTGTTTTCGCTTTTTTGTAAATACTATTTATCAAATTAGACCCCTCAGAAAATATTTTTTCTATTTCTTTTTCTGTAAGTGAATGTAAGCGATATTTTTCATGCGATGTAAAATACCATCTATCTTTAACCAAAGGTTTCGCGTCAAGCCAGTGCGGATGCAAATGTAATTCTATACTATTATTATTTTTAACAAGATCAATTAATTGATTTTCAATTTTTTTATAATCAGGATGATTATTTTTTTTAAGATGTAAGATATACGTTGTATCTACAAAAAAAATCGCTTTGGCTTTATGTTTTATAAGTACATCACGTATTTTATTCGCAGGCTCAATTAAAGATTTTTCGCATGTTCCGCTGTCTTTGCCTAAAAACAATTCATAATCAAAGGTAATAATAGCTTTTTGGTTTTTTTTTTGCTCGGCCAAATTATTAAAATCTTTTTTTGCTTTACCCGGCTTTAATAAACTATAAAAAAAACCAAGAATAATTTTAATATATTTTATAAGTTTTAATTTCATTCAAATTTATCTTATAATTTTACGAATTCTCTTTAATATTTTATAAATTAAATAATTTAATGAATTTAATTTAAGTGACCAAAAATAACAGGGGACAAATTCACCGCCAAATCTTTCTTTAAATCTAAAGATGCCCTCTAATCTTTTATTGGGCGCTTTTTTTCGAGCTCCCCCAAAATCATATTTTTTTATACCTTTTAATTTTAAAATTTTTATAATTTCCCATTGTAACATATTAGAAGAACCTAAAACAGCGTCACTCTTTATTCCCCCATGCAAATAATACCCCGTACTTGAATCAAATGGAACAATAGCTGCTGCCTGTAGTTTTTCATCTAAAAAAGCTCCAATAAATAAAACATTATTTTTTAAATTCTCTTTTATACTATTTATATATTCTAATGACCAACCTGAACGATTATCTTTGGCATATACTTCTTTTATAATTTCATAGATATCTTCAGGTTTAACATCTGTTTTTACCTTAACATTTTCTTTTTCAGCTTTTCGAATTACGTTTCTATGCTTCGAGTGAATTTTAGACCAAATTTCATCTTCTGACTGGTTTAAATTAACCACATAAGTTCCAAATTCCATCTCAATTTTAGAACCATGTTTTTCAAGCTCTTCTTTATTTAGAAATCGGCTCATGTTAAAATTACATTCAATGGCCGATACATTTTCTTTTTTTGCTTTATCAATTATTCCAATTAAATCATAAACTTCTTGATAAAGAATCCAGATTTTAATATGGATAATTTTTATTTCGCCAATAAATATATTATTATCATTTAATACAATTAAAACAGGTTTAATTCTTTTATTGTTATTTGAAACAATATTTAACCAGTTTTCAGATAGAAATATATTATTCATTACTAAGGTTTTTTATGAATTTATCTCTTTATATTCTTCAAAACTTCTTTCTGTAGATACTTCATATAAAAATCCATTAAATTTATTATAGTTTTGAATACTATCAGAATTTCTTTCTGGAAAATATACAGTTCTTACAGGCAGATAAGGATATTCTTTTTCTATAAAAAGTTTATGTTTAGAGTAAAAAATATATTTATAATAAGAAAATCTTTTCAATTTCTTCGCTTCATAGATATCTTCAGGCAAAATATTTTTTAACTTATTAAAATTAATCTTTCTTCGTTTTTCAATTTTTTCATAATTATTCAAAACATATGATGCTGCATTTACCTGTAATTGGCTTGCCTGAAATCTTTTTGACAGAAAATAGTAAAAATACTTGAAATAATTTAATCCGCATCGCTCTTTAAGAAAATTTTCTGAGAATAAATCTTTTTTCTTAAAACTAAATAAATTATATTTTTCAATTAATTCTTTTTTTATGCCAAAGACCAATCCGCCTGAGGCCGCTGTTGTTGACTTGCCTGCTCCAAAACTATAAAATCCACCCTCATTAAATTCAACTATGGGTCTACCTTCATACAAAACACCATATGACTGAGCGCAGTCATGTATTAAGGGAATATTATTTTCTTTCGCGTAATTTATTATTTCTTCAGTTTGCGGATGCAATATACCATACATATGCGGTAAAACGATTAAATTGTATTTTTCTTTATCAAAATTCTTTTTTTGAAATAGCATAAAATAATTATCAGACGAAATATCAGTAAATGCCGGTGTCTTTTTTTCTAATTTTATGGCTCTTGCAACTGAAGAACATATTAATGCAGGTATCGCAATTCTAGACTTCTTCTTTAAATTTAAAGAACGAATTAAGAGTCTTAGCGCATTTGCTCCTGAAGAAACAAATATGCCGCTTGTAACAAAGTTATAATGATTATACTTGATTTTTTTATAATCATCTGCTTTTAACGGCCCTAAAAATATATTACCCATTGATTAGTTTTGAATATTCTTTAGCAAGATTTTTATAATAAAACTTCGAAATATTAAATTTAAACTTCTTTTCAGGTTTTTTATAAAGCTTGATTAACTCTTTTTTTAAATCAGCCTTTTCTACATTTATAGAATAACCAATATCATATTTTTTGAAATAATCTTCTATATCGCCGCCATAATTTAATGATACACAGGGTACTTTCATCATAGCATACTCATATATTTTTGTGGATACAAGATAGGGATACACTTTTGCGTTTAATTGCAACCCATATTTTGATAATACAAGATACTCAAACGCTTTCTCTTGACTCATTATTGGTTTTAATTCAATTAGACCTGTTTGAACTAAATCTTCAATTTCAGTTTGAATAAAATTGGGAACATAAGAACTAATGATTAAGATTTTTTTTATTTTGATTTTATCTTTAATTTCACGTATCGATTTAATAAACTTAAGCAAAAGTTCACTTCTTCCACATGCCACATTACCTAGATAAATGAAATCATATAATTTTTGGTTTCTCTTTTTTAAAAGATTCTCATAAAAATCATTTTTATCATAACCATTGTCAATAACATATCCTTTACTTTTAGATTCTTTTTTTAAAAATAAATCTAAAAGGCCTTTTGTAACAGCTACAACTTTATCAGCTTGAGCAATCGAAAATCTTTGCCATTCTTCTATTTTTTTAATTTTATTTACTTCAGGATCTTCATACCAGGGATCTCTAAAATCTTGAATTAATTTTATTTCAGGATTTTTTTCTTTTAATACTGCTGCCCAACGGTTTGCCTGAAACGGATGCCCAGTAGAGATAACAACTTTTATATTTTCTTCTTTTAGCAATTTTTCACAATAAGCAATCAAAGTCCTACCCCATCTCTGTGCTTCATCATCAAAATAAAAAATTGATAAGATAAATTTATTTAATAAATACCATAAAATTATTTTTATCTTATTTAAATACTTGTTATTAAAAGATTTATACTTTATATTATGTGGATATAATGATTCAATTTGATGAATTTTTATATTAGGATGATTTACATCTTCAATAAAAGTATTTGGTCCCATCTTTTTCCATCTTACGGTAACAACATGAATTTCATGTCCCATTTGGGCCAAATATTTACAAAGCTTACTCCATCGAAAACCTCCAACACCAGCATAAGGAGGAAATTTAAAAGCAATTAATAGAAATTTTTTCATTTAATTAATTATCAAAAGTCAAAATTATATGAAATTTTTGGCCCAATAATATAGACAAGTAATTCTCCACCAAAAAGACCAGTCTTTATCTTTACCTGATAAATAAAGCTGATACTTATCGTTTAGATATTTTTTATTCAAAAATGCAAAGTCAATATTTTTTACTGCGAAATCTACATAATTTTTCAGTTGATCTTTTTGCCAAATTTCTTGCGGCGATATAAATCCCATTTTATCTTTTCTATTCAAAATTTCTGGTACAACATATTTTTTAACTGCATCTCTAACTATTTTTTTATTAACACCATGATCAATCTTAAACTCATTTGGAAGCGACAAGGCCCATTCAACAAGCCTGTAATCTAAAAAAGGTAGTCTGGTTTCAATAGAAAAAGCCATTGAATTTCTATCTTCATATCGAAGATATTCAGGTAAGGGCGAGAACAATAAATCTTTTCTTAAATGATTTTGAAACTTATCTTTGTAAAATATTTTTTCTTTATACAACCAATTTTCAGTAAAATATTTATTCCGTATTTTGTATATTAAATTATTATTATCTTTTTTTGCAAAAATGTCTCTTATAAACAAAAATACAATAGTAGAGAATAAAGAAGAAAATGAGAAACCTCTGCTTTTATTTAATATTCTTAATTCTTTTATAAACTTAAGAATATTAGCATTATTAATCAAGCTTAAAAAAAACGAATAATAATGAGTAGTATATCCGCCAAATAATTCGTCGCTGCCTTGTCCATTTAATACTACTTTGACCATTGAATTATTTTTCACTGTTTTATACAATTCATTTTGAGAAAAAACGGCCAGACTTCTAAAGGGAAAATCCAAAGCCTTTATAATTTCATCACTCTTTTTTAAAAAAGATTCAGCAACGGGATATACAAAATGAGGTCTTATCCCTTGGTACTTGTTCAATGTTTTATTAATATATATTTTTTCGCTATATTTTTCTTCGTGAAAAACAGCAGAAAATGTTTCAATTTTAGAAATATTATTTTCTTCAAACAAATTTGATACAATTGAAGTACTATCAAGACCTCCACTCAATAAAGTTCCTACTGGAACATCGCTTCTCATTCTCAAATGTATTGCATCTGTAAATAAATATTCAAATATTTTTAATTCTTCAGAATATACTTTAGATTTATCTACTTGAATATCATCAATGTGCCAGTAGGCTTCTGAAGAAATACTACCGCTTTTTATATTATAAATAGCATAGCAGCCGGGATTCACTTGCGATATTTCATTAAAAAATGTTTCATTTGTACTATCTGTGACATTATATCTTAAATATTCTTTTGCTTTTTGTTCATTTAAAGTTAACGACATTAAAGGTTGAAAATATTTTGACTCACTTGCAAATAAAAAATTATTATTTTCTAAGCTATAATATAAGGGTTTTTTACCAAATCTATCTCTTGTTAAAAATAATTTTTTTTCTAAATTATCATATATTGCAATACCCCACATTCCATTAAACTTGTTAAAACAATCTTCTTTCCAATGAATAAAAGATTTTAAAACTACTTCACCATCTGTATTTGAATAAAAAACGTATCCTATTCTTTTTAATTCTTCTCTCAATTCAATATAATTATAAACCTCTCCATTATAAACCATCCAATATCTGCCTGTTTCGTCACACATTGGCTGATGCCCTTTTTCAGATAAATCTATAATACTTAGCCGATGGTGCCCCAGTATCCATTCGGGTTTTTTATTAAATTCTTTAATATGTCTATTTTTTTTATGAATGCCTTTCGTTCTATCGCCCGATAAAATTTTTAATTCATTATCAAAACCACAAACAAAACCCTCATCATCAGGGCCACGATGCTGTATTAATGAATGAGCCTTATAATATTGATTAAGCTCTATAGATTTTGAAAAAATACCTGTTATACCACACATGTTCTTTTAATTTGCTATTTTAGTCATTACACTTTATTTTTGAATCTGAAATTTTTTTAAAAAAAAAGGCCATACTATAATAATAATTTTTTAGTAAACTAAAATGAAAATAACTTGGTATAATTTTTGAGACCAAATTTGGTATGGGGAATTGAATTCCTTCTAAAGGTATATATTTTTCCAGCGTAAAACCCATAGTACTCACCAATTTGACAAAATGAACTGAATCCCAAGCTTGAATATGATCCTGAGATTTTTGATACTCTTTGTTAATTTTATTACTTAGATTTAAGAGTTTTTTTTGAAGATTTATTTGAAGTAATGGCAAAATAAATCGTGGGGTCATAATATTAGGTATCGAAATAACTAATACCCCATCCTGCTTTAATACTCTATTACATTGATTCAAATAATTTCCAGGATTATGTGTATGCTCAATAACTTGTATAGAAGTAATGAAATCAAAAGACTTTGTTTTTATTTGCTCAATAGAACTTTTTTTGAATTTTAGTTTTTCATTTTCTCCCCATACTGTTTTACAAATATTAATCTCATTTAGGCTCAAGTCTATACCAACAACATTATTACCTTTATCGTGCATCATTTTAGAAAAACAACCCCAACCACAGCCATAATCTAGAATATTAAATCCAGAGGGTATGTTTTTGATTATTTGAAAGTATCTATTTTTTTTAGAAGACTCGATACTTTTTTTATAGTTGGTAACATATTTTACTAAATCGCTCTTTTTTATTTGTTTACCATGTAATTGATAAATCATATCACTTCCTTATTTAAAGAATAAACATATTTTAAACTAATTCTTATCTCTTATTTTAATTTTAAATATCTTTTGATGTAAAGATTTTATACTTTCAAGAAGTTCATTTCTTACTTTTTTCATCGACGATAAAAAAAATAATGGGAAAAAAAATGAAAAGAATATAGGGATTTTTATCAAAAACAAAGTAACAGAATCAAGTTCTAAGTAAATATCTATATAATAGTAAGAAAATAATAAAAAAAGGCCAAAAATAAATGCTGTGTAAATAGATAAAAGGTTGTGATTAACAGGGTCTATTTTTTGAGACCAATATATAATCCATACTGTGAAAATAAATACACTAAAAACAGTAGAAACAGCTGCCCCCAATTGTCCAAATATTGGAATAAAAATAAAATTGCCTACAATATTAAAAATAGCTGAAAGCATTGATGCCACAGAAATTAAATACATTTTCTTATGATAAGATAAAATAGTCGCATAGGGCCTATAAATACCACCAAAAAAAGGAGACAACGCTAAAAGCCCAACAATCTTATATGCCGATTGATATGATTCGGGAAATAAATACAAAAACTCTTTTGCAAACATTGTTAAACCTAAATAAAAAAAAAAAGAAATATAAATATAAAAAGTTAAAAATTCAGAAATTTGCTTCTTAGCTTTTTCTTTATTTTCAGTTAATGCAGACATACTAATGGAACCCTGCACTTGTGTTACTGCATCTATAAAAAAATACATAACTCGCGAGATACCTGAAGAAACAGAGTACAAACCAACTTCGTCTAATGTTCCAAAATATGCCAACATTAACCGGTCTGAAAACCGGGCAATAACGCCGCTACCAATACTGGGCACTAGCGGCAATGAATACGCAAGAGATTTTTTTATTACTTTTCTTTCAAAATAAAACCTCAATATATTTTTGCGTTTGGCAATAAGTGTATAGAAAATAAATGATAATATCGCTGATATTGCAGCTCCATAAACTAATGCTTCAACACCCATATTAAAAAATATCAAGAACATTAAAATAAATAATGTTGAAATTATAAATATAACAATATCTCTAAAAACAATTTTACCAATTTCAAGAGTATTTCTTAAATATGATTGTACAGATATACCCAGTTCATTAAATAAAACAGGTACAATTGTTGCAAATATCATAGGATAAAAAGAAATTTTTAGAAGTGGCTCGAATGTAAAGGGTGAAATTAGTATACAAATTAAAATTACTAAAATACCCCATCCGAAGATAAACCAAAAGTTTGTGCTAAATAGAAAACTTACGTTTTCATTTGAAATTCTTTTTTCTTCAAAATAATAACGACTAAAGCTGCTTCCTAAAAATAATCCTATAGCAACCCCTAAAAATTGTGTTATTGAATTTAAACTAGCCCATATGCCATACTGCTCTGGTGATAAATAGCGAGTATAAATGGGTATTAAAACAAAACTAGATAGACTTATTATTATTGAGGAGGTAAATAATAAACCGCCATGTCTAGCGATTTTTTTAAATTGATTTCCGTGATGAATTTCTGTTTTTAAATTTATAGACATAATATATATTTCTAATACTTTGATTAAAACTGAGAATTAAAATATTTTTATATGCTTTTGTTCTTTTTTCTTAATGAAATAATAAAATCATTTAGCTTTTATCTTTAACAAATCATTTTTATCTAAGTTTAGCTTTTTATAAAATTTTATTTGTTCAAGCATTCTGGTTTTGCTTAATTTTTTTATAACTTTATCATTAAATGTTATATGTGAATAACGTTTTAACAATTTTAATGCTTTAACATACTTAAGAGCTATTGCTAATAGCCAAATTATATTTCTTAAGTAACGGGTAAAAAAATCTTTTTTTGTATCAGAAGATATTTTTATCTCTTTCATATTCTTTAATATTTCAATAATACAATTACCGGCTCTTACATGATTTAAACCGTCATCCCATTCATAGGCTTGTTTTAAAATATATTTTCTTTTTGATGAAAGAGATTTATATTTTGGTAAAAACCCTATTCTATAAAATGTTTCTATTGCCTTTTGAAGTTCATTACTATTCTTATAATTTATATTTCCCTGCCATATATTCGATCTGGGAAACTTAATACCACTAGGATTTAGCATGCATGTTTGTTTGTTTAACAACCAAGCCTCCATGGCCGTTGTTGATTCATAATGCATCCAAAAATCAGATACAGATATACAATTAAAAATTGACTCTTCATTTTTAAGAATAAGAACATTATTATATTTTTCAAAACCATCAATACCCGCATCCCAGTTACCGCCAATTGTACCAGGATGAACTTTAAATAAAAATAAGATGTCATTATTTTTTTCTATAAGATCTTTCATTATCTTATTAAACAAGCCTCTGTCATTTTGTAATTTTTTTAAGAAAGGTTTATACTGATCTGAAAGATGAGCAAATCTAACATGGTAAGGAAAAAAACAAGCGAAATCCCAGCATCCAAAGCCAATAATTTTACTAAATTGGTTTTTTTTATGTTTTAATAAGAATTTATTTTTATCAACGGCGTTAACAATTTTATATCTATCGATGCCAATACAGCCACTTACTATATACCTATTTTTATATTCTGGATATTTCTTAGTTATTAACTTCTTGGTCCTTTGGCTCCATAACATTACTTTTTCTTCGTAAGGTTTTTTTTCAATATTCCAACCCCAAATAAAGTTATCAATACTATTAGAATCGCCAAAAAAATTTCCCTCACCTATACTAGAAATAATTTTAATATTTTTTCTGTATGCATAACGCAATATTTTCATATTTATGTTAGCGCCTATTGGTGAGATATTAAAGTATATTCTTGGTCTATATTTGTTTATATAATGGTACCCATTAAAAATACTTTTTTCAATAACATTATAACCCATATATCTCAAATAATTACATACTAAAGTTGCAGCTTCTCTATCTCTGGAAGATTCGGCTGTCCACTCTAAATTTAGTACGTCTGCTTTTCTTTTTTTCATGTTCTATCTTTTTAATCAACCATATTCCAACTAAATGGCTCACCCTTCTCAATATCAACAGCTGCTCTTTTACCAATTACGTCTTTCAAATATTTAGGATGTAATCCATATCCCGGTCTTATTGAACGAATATTAACTTCAGTAAATTTTTCACCAGATTTTATATCTTTAACAACAAACAATGATTTTGAAAACTCTCTATTTTTTTCTGCTTTGGGCGTTAACTGGTAATTTACTTTACCCAGAGCTTTTTCTACATTTCTGATTGATTGAACCATTGCTTTAAACTCTTCCGGTTCCATTGAAAATGCCGCGTCAGGGCCTCCCATTTTTCGGTCTAAAATAAAATGTTTCTCTATAACTTTAGCGCCCACAGCAACTGCCCCGACAGCAACATCACTTCCTAAAGTATGGTCAGACAAACCGACATTGACGCCAAAGGCTTCTTTCATATTAGGAATCGTTAAAAGATTCGCTTCTTCAATGGGCGCCGGATAGGATGACGTGCATTTTAAAAGCGTTATATCGTTATTGCCGGTTTTGCGGCATGCATTTACTGCTTCTTCGATATCTCCAAGCGTGGATATACCAGTTGAGATAATCATTGGCTTACCTTTAGCTGCCGCGTATTCAATTAAAGGAATATCGGTTATTTCAAACGAAGCTATTTTATAAGCGGGTACATTTAGTTTTTCGAGAAAATCTACCGCTGTAAAATCAAAAGGAGAAGAAAAACTAACCAGACCTAATTCTTTGGCATAATTAAATAATTCTTCATGCCATTCCCACGGGGTATAGGCTTCTTTATACAAATCATATAAATTCTTACCATCCCAAATCGTACCTTGTTTTATTTTGAAATAGTCTTTATTTGAATTTAGTGTTATCGTATCAGCGGTATATGTTTGCAACTTTACCGAATCAGCCCCAGATTCTTTTATTGCTTTTATTGTTTGTTTAGCAATATCAATGTTTTGATTATGATTGGCTGAAAGTTCTGCAATTGTGAATACTTTATTTTTATCAAAAATCATTTCAGGTGGTTTTCTCAAAATAAAAAACTAAATATTTATTTTGGTTTTTTATTTCTTCTCCATGCTGTATAAATCCTGCCTTTTGAAAGACTTTAATGGATGAAATATTATCTGGATTAATATATGCTTTTATTTTTTTTTTAGAAAATTTAGTAAAAAAATAATTACAAGCTTTTTTTATAATTTCTAAACCAAGGCCTTTGCCTCTTTCCTCTTTTATAAGACTTATGCTAATAATTGTCATATCCTTCATAATATCAAAGCGCACCTGACCTAAAAAAGAAGAATGACCATTTTCGACTGCCAATAATAGTGTATTAATATCATTAATTTTTTCTTTATACCATAATACATGATCTTCCCAAGAAATTTTCTCTTTATTTATCGATACTTCCCGAACATCTGGATCATTTGATAGTTTGAAAATATTTTCAATATCACCCGGCTGCGCTTCTCTAAGAAAAATTTCTTTCATTTCTTCATTTTGCAGTATTTCATTGCCTACTTTTTTAGTTCCCTTACCATCAACAATTTTCATACCCATATCGGACATTATATATAATTTATGAGAACTATATATCATTTTTTGCAAACATGAACTAATCATATCGTGAGTAACTTCTTGATTCCAGCCTAAGTTTTCTACAAGACCGACAGAAGAAAGCTTTTCGGTAATGACTCTTTGATTTTCAGCAGTAATAACAGTGATCGCAGGCAAGCCAATACAAAACCTCTCCCATGTCGCAGAGCCTCCGGCTCCTATACATAAATCGGCATTCGCCATGATTTCTGCCATATTGCTAATCTGTGTATGAAGAACAACATCTTTATATTTAATTATCTTTTTTTCAAGTTTCTGCTTGTGAGGGTTTGAGGCTCCAATAACAACATCAATGTGCAGATTAAAATCTAAAACCGCATCAAGGGCTTTTTCTGTTATATTTTCGGGATCACTGCCTCCCATAAAAATCATTATTTTATTTATTTCATATTTGTCATTCTTATCTTGTCGAATTTTATCTCTTGCCTCTAAAAATTCTTTTCTTAATAATGCGTATTTTGGCCCTAACAGCAGTTTGCAATTCGGGGGAACAATTTTTTCATAGCCCAGCTCTTCTGCTCCATAATTCTGATCAAGTAAGATATCACAGTCATGTTTTCTGTTCGCTAAATCATCAATAACCATAATCTTTTTTACAAAGGGACGCGTTTTTTTTTCCCAGGACTCATCAATATCATAATTATCAATGATGAGCCAATCTGGTCTTTTCTCTTCTAAAATGCTCAGAGCCTGCAAATTATTTGAAACCATATTGATCGCAAAAGCTTTTGTTTTTATAAAGCTGGCCAGATTTCCCGGTAAGTCAAGGCATATAAATTCAACTTCTGCCTGTTTTTCTTTGAGAGCCTCGGCCAGCGTCAAACAGCGCATTACGTGACCTGTGCCAATTTCTACTGAAGCATCCGCACGGAATATAATTTTCATAGAAAAGCTTTATATAATTCCTGCCGTCTGTCTTGTCTTGTTGAAAAATTTTTTCTAAAATCGAATAGCTGCTCCCGTGTAATATTGAACAAATCTATTTCACCATCTATAACTATCGGCTTGCAATACTCACCATTCGCGTCAAAAATACAAGAACTGCGTTCATATTCGAGATGATTGCCGTCAACTCCTCTGCGATTAACGGCAATCATAAAACACTGGTTTTCAATAGCGCGTGCCTGTAATAGCACTTTCCAGTGCACTGACCTTTTGTTAGGCCAATTGGCTATATTTACCAAAACTTCACAATCACGGGCAAGCACTGAAAAAACTTCAGGAAACCGTAAATCATAGCAAATCGAAAATCCAAAATAAAAATCGCCAATTTTGGCTTTGGTAAGACTGTTTCCCTGTGAAAAATATTTGTCTTCGCCCGCGAAAGAAAAAGGATGTATTTTATAATATCTTGCAAGCTCTTTACCCTCATGTGAAAATGCTGTCATTGTATTCATTGGATTTTTTTCATTCTCTTTTAACACAAGACCTGCCATCATATTTATATTATTTTTTTTCGCTATTTCGCTGAAGGCTCTTAAAGTAAAAGAATTTTGCGGTTCTTCTGATGATAATGATGTATTCATAGTAAAGCCAGTAAGAGTCATTTCAGGGAAAATAACAAGTTCTGCACCCATTGAAGCTGATTTTTGAGTTATAGTTTCAACCTGCAGCAAATTTGCTTCTTTATCTTCCCACTTTTGATCAAGCGAAATAAGCGCGATTTTCAATGCTGTTATTTCCTTTTCTATATTTTTTTTCGAAATACCGCTTTTGCGGGCCGACCTATTAAAAATTTATGAGTCGAACCCTTCTGAACAGCTTGTTTATAAATTTCGCATGATTCATCAAATGCTTTCACGATATGAGCCATTTCTGCCTGCTGGTGAGACCATGTCGTATATAATAATCCCTGAAATAAAACACCCCGGGCGATCATTTCCTGCATCATCAATGTGCGGTAAAAATCATCCGGATCTCCTGAAGAATTGCGGCAAATAAGCGCAATTAAACATGGATATCCTATCCATTGTAAAAATTTTTCAAGGTTATGCTTCTGTATAGTCTCATCAAATCTTTTTTTTAAGGTTTCGCCTCTTGCCCAATTGCTTTCAATCATGTTGTGTTTTTTAAATTCCTGTATCGTTGCAATCATCGCAGCTAAGCCTGTTGTCTCTGCGCCATGAGTTGTAGAAATCAAAAAAAGCTTATCATCACCCTCTTTTCGAATACCTCCGAGTTCCATGATATCTGCGCGACCTGTTAAAGCACAGGCAGAAAATCCGTTTGCGATACCTTTTCCCCATGTTGTTAAATCGGCTTGAACATTCAAGTAGTTATGAGCTCCCTGCATACTCCACTTAAACCCCGAAATCATTTCATCTAAAATAAATATTACGCCTTTATCTTTGCACAGCGCGGCTGTTTTTTGAAGGAAATTGTCACGCGGAGGATCAAATTTCACTGGCTCCATGATAAGGCAGGCAATATCGTGATCTTTTTCTGAAAGCAGCGCTTCTACTGACTCATAGTTATTATAGCTGAATAATGCGGTCATTTCACGAACCTTGGATGGTATTCCGCGATCGCATGGCGTTGTGATAATAAACCAGTCATCATAGCTGAAAAAGTTATGTTCTCTTGCCAAAGCCACTCTGTTTCTGCCGGTAAAAGCGCGGGAAAGTTTAACGGCCGCGGTTGTAACGGTTGATCCGTTTTTAGCAAATTTTACCATATCTCCTGATTGAACAGTTTCAAGAAACAATTTGGCGGCATCCCTTTCAATGACAGCGGGACGCTGAAAATTTGTACCCCGAAAAGCGGCTTCGGCCACAGCCTGAGCAACAGGTTCATAGCCATGACCAATGCAAACCGATGTTAATCCCATACTGCAGTCAATAAATTCATTACCGTCTAAATCCCAAACATGGGCGCCTTTGCCATGAGTGATTGCAGCAGGAGCATTTTCAGGAAACTGGTCGTCTCCCTTTGAATAAGTATGCGCCCCGCCGGGAATCAAATCATGAATTTGATTTGAATATTCGCGTGATTTTTTATAATTATTAATTAATGAATTATTTAACATATTCATCCTCTTTTATTGATTTTTGGTACCCTTCATTTCTTTTATATTCAATATTATAATTTTTCCATTTAGAATTTTTTTCTAGAAATTGCAATATATCAGAAGTATTAAAATTTGAATTTATTCCATACAAATCTTCATAAACAGCAGTTACCAGCTCAAAGTCTTTTGGCTCATCGACTGTCCATCTTAGAAAAGATAAATCTTGCTTGTTTTTGAAATGGCCTATTTTGAATTTTTTAGGCTGTCTGTTAAAATAGGACGTTACATGTTCACGTTCTGAACTGAGTTTTGCGCTTTTCCATGCATTTTTAAGTACGCTAAATTTAAATATTTCTACATCAAGACCATCAGGATATGTCGGCTCTAAAGCATTAGCGGCATAATCATAATTTCCATTGATATAAAAATCAATCACTTCATCTATAATCTCCGGATCAATTAAAGGACAATCGCCGGTTAAACGCACAATATGCTCAGTTGAATATTTTTTAGCGGCCTGATAAAATCTGTCTAAAACATCATTTAAACTGCCTCTAAAACATTCTATATTTATTTTATCGCATAACTTTTTTAAAGGATCATCGCTTTTGTCAATACTTGTGGCTAAAATTAGTTTATCAATTCTTTTTGATTTTAAAATTCTTTCTATTTCTAACTGTATCATTGACTTACCAATGATTTCTTTTAATACTTTGCCCGGTAGCCTTGTCGATGATACTCTGGCCTGTAAAATTGCTAAAATCATTCTGTTTTATAGAAATTATTATAACTTTTTTTTAGTAAGACAATCATTCCTCTGTTATCGGAATTTGAAATATTCATAATTCCATCGCTCTCATCATGATCATAACAAGCATAATAGATAGTTTTATAAAAACCAAGAGAAGTAAAGATATTTGCATAATTTTGTTTATACGTATAAACTATTTCATTGGGTAAATGATGGTACTTTCTTTTATAATTATAATCAGGCAAGAAATCACCCAGAATAATGTAACCTTCATCTAATAAAATACGATCAATTTCTGAGATACATTTTGTTAAATTTCGCCGGTCAATCCAGTGTAATACAAAATTTATAATTACAATATCTGCCTTTTTTGTTATTGGAATTTCAGATAATAAGCCCCTATAAAATTGAATTCTAGAATATTTTTTTTGACCATTTATTATTGCTTGCTTGCTTGCATCCAAACCTGAAAATAACCAATTGTTTCCTTGATATAGATTGTTTATTGTATTTAACCTGTAACCATTAGAACAACCCAACTCTACAATATGATATTTTTTTCTTTTATTTAAATTCAACTGATCAAACGTATACAATACCCAATCACTTTTCTCTCTAATACCTAAATTATCTTTATTTCTTTGATACCAACCATCGCCTTCTGAATTAAAAAATATTTTATCTTGTTCTTTCATATATTGCTCCTAAATTATTTTATATTCTCCAACAAGATGGATTAATTATATTTATATCTTTAATAGAAAATCTAGAAAACTTTGAAAAAGAATTAATATCGTTTATACTTATTAATTCATGAAATTGCTTAGAATTATTTATCCCTACAATAACTACATCTACATTTTCAATACCTAAAACAAAACCTAAAGCTGCCTCTGTTTGACTAAGATTTAATTCTTTCAAAAAATTGATATATTCAGAAAAATGAATTCGAATAGAATTAAAATAGGGATTAAACTCTTTTTCCTTCATTAATAGCAATCCCTGTAAAAACGCAGATCTTGCATGTATTTCAATATTTTTATCTTTTAGCTCCTGAAGAAAATTGTTCTCTAAAAATCTTTGATCAAAGATATTTAAAGGTATTTGAATTAAATCGATATTATAATTTTCTATAAGTTTTTTTACCTGCTCAGGTGAATAAACTGAAACACCTATCTTTTTTATCAGAAACTTCTCTTTAAAATTATACAATATTTCATATAAATAATCACTGTTTTCTTGTAGTAGATCTTCACAATGATGAAGCATAAGACTGTAAATCTTTTGTTTATTTAACTTTTTAAGAGATTCAAAAAATACCAACTGCATATTTTTAGCATCGTCTTTAGTTATAGGTCTCTTTCTTTTAAAAGTATAGGAAGGTGTTTTTGTAATTATCTTGAAATTATAATCTAGGGGAATTATTTTTCCTAAAACTTCTTCAGAGCTGCCATACTGACAGGCAGTATCAATAATTTCTACCTTGTTGTCTAAAGCTATCTTAATAATTTTTTCAGCTTCATCAGTAGTTGTAACACCTGTTTTATTTGAAATACCGTATTTTAATCCAAACTGAACTGTTCCTAAGCCTAATTTCATTTTAAAACATTTTTTAAGCTATGCACGACCTTCTCTTGATCGCTTTCTGACAAGTCTACATATAAAGGCAAAGTTATCGCGCATTCATAATAATTTTCTGAAACCAGAAAGTCACCTTTTTTAAAACCCAGCTTTGTATAGTATGGCTGTAGATGAACAGGAATATAATGAACATGAAGTTCAACACCTTTTTCTCTTACAGCTAAGAAAAATTTATTTTTATTATTATTTATGGCTTCTAAATTAATTTGAACTACATAAAGATGAAAAGCAGATAAAGTATTATTGTTTACTTTAGGTGTTTTTACCGGTAAATCTTTTAATTGTTTATTATAGTTTTCTGCGATTTCATTTCTTTTTTTAATAAAATCATTTAAACGTTTTAACTGGCTCAAGCCCAGCGCGGCTTGAAAATCAGTTATTCGGTAATTAAAGCCTAAATCAATCATTTCATAATACCATGTTCCATCAGGTTCTTTTGTCATAAACTCAGGCTCTTTTATAATACCATGAGTTCGTAAAAGCTTAAGTTTTTCATAAATTTCTTTTTTATTTGTTAACACCATACCGCCTTCGCCTGTAGTTATCATCTTAACCGGATGAAAGCTGAATACAGCCGCGTCTGAAAACTCGCATGAACCTACGGGCTTATTATTAAATTTACCGCCAAGAGCGTGGCAGGCGTCTTCAAGTATAAAAAAGCCGTATTCTTTTGAAAGAGAATATATCTTATCCATTTCGCAAGACTGACCGGCAAAGTGCACAGGTATTACAGCTTTAGGTATTTTGTTATTTTTTTTTGCCTCAATTAGTTTTTCTTCTAATTTAAAAACATCCATATTATATGTTTCAATATCAATATCCACAAAATCTACAGAAGCCCCGCAAAATAAGGCGCAATTGGCCGATGCCACAAAAGTATTTGGTGAGGTATAAACGATATCGCCTTTACCAATACCAAGAGATAAACAGGCAATATGTAAAGCGGCTGTTCCATTGGCGCAAGCCACGGCATATTTCGCGCCACAGTATTCGGCTATTGCTTTTTCAAATTTTTCAACAACCGGTCCTTGTGTAATTAATTCTGACCGAAGAACATCTGCTACTGCTTTTATATCTTCTTCTGAAATATTTTGTTTACCGTAATAAATCATAACTTTTTTTTAGTTACCCCGCAAAAATCTAAAATAATTTTATTCTTATGCTCATACTGTTCTTTAAATTCTTTATGAGCGACCAGAAAAACACAAATATCTGATTTTTCAAACGCTTCGCCAAAAGAAAAGAGTTGAAATTCTTTTACTTCGTCACAATTAGGTTCAACCGCTAATATTGTATGATTATCAGATTTTATTTCTTTAGCAATTTCTAAAGCGGGTGATTCTCTTAAATCATCAATATCTGCTTTATAGGCGAGACCAAAACAGCCTATAACCGGTTTTTTATTATTTTTATTTTCAAACTCATAAGCTACCTTTTTAATTTTTTCAATAACCCATTTTGTTTTTAGCAAGTTTGTCTCACGGGCCTTTTTTATAAAAGATGAATTTTCAGGGGCTGAATGAACAATAAACCAGGGATCAACGGCTATACAATGCCCGCCTACACCGGGCCCGGGATTTAATATATTAACTCGCGGATGGTGATTCGCCAGTTGTATAAGTTCATGGACATCAATATTTAATTTATCACATATCATTGATAATTCATTCGCGAAAGCTATATTTACATCTCGAAACGAGTTTTCAGTTAATTTTGAAAGCTCAGCTGTTTTCGCGTCTGTAAAAATAACTTCTCCCTTAACAAATGTTTTATAGAATTCCGCGGCTTTTAAAGTAGATTCATAGTTTATACCGCCAATAATTCTATCGTTTTCTATTAATTCTTTCATTATAAAGCCCGGTAAAACACGCTCGGGACAGTGAGCAATATAAATATTACTTACATCCACATTTTTTTCTACCAGTATTTCTTTGATTTTTTCAGTTGTACCGGGGGGTGATGTTGATTCTAATATTATTATATTTTCCTTTTTTAAAAAAGGGGCCATGCTTTCTACAGACTGCAATACATAATCAATATTAGGTTCATAATTATTTTTAAAGGGTGTAGGTACGGCTATAATAAATACATCCGCATAATCAGGCGTTAAATAAGCCCTTAAGTTACCCGATTCAACTGCGGCTCTTACAAATGTATCTAAATCGGGTTCTACTATATGTATATCACCATTGTTTATGGTATCTACTATACTTTGCTTTACATCAACACCGCGAACCTGAAAGCCTCTGTTAGCCAAAAGAGCAGATGTAGGCAAACCAATATAACCCAGACCAAGCACGCAAACTTTTTTATTTGTATTAATAATCATTGTAATAAATCTTTAATAATTCTATCGGTTGCTTTGCCATCACCATACGGATTTACGGCCGTACTCATACTTTCATAATATTCTTTGTTATCAAGCAAATTTTTAGTTTCAAAAATAATTTTTTCAATATTTGTGCCTACTAGTTTTACAGTACCCGCGTGTACAGCCTCGGGACGTTCTGTATTTTCTCTCATAACCAGTATGGGCTTGCCTAATGAGGGAGCTTCTTCTTGTATTCCCCCTGAATCAGTTAATATTATCATAGAACGGTTCATTAGATATACAAATGGCAAATAATCATAGGGTTTTGTTAAAAAAATATTCTTTTGCCCCTTAAGCATTTCAGTAACAGGCTTTTCAACATTAGGATTCATATGTACCGGATAGCATATTTCAACATCATCTCTTTTTGAAATAGTTAACAAAGCCTTACAAATATTCTCAAATCCCTCCCCAAAACTTTCACGCCGGTGCCCCGTAACTAAAATTAATTTTTTTTGAGGATTTAAAAACTCAAACAAACTTTGCATAGATGCTAATATGTTTTTATCATTTTTTAACTTTTCTGTAATTGTCAGCAATGAATCTATAACTGTATTACCGGTAACCAATATTTTACTTTCTGGAATATACTCTTGAAGAAGATTTTTTTTCGCGTTTTCTGTTGGGGCATAGTGTTTTTCAGCTAGAACTGACGTTACTCTTCTGTTAATTTCTTCTGGCCAGGGTGAATAGTTATTATATGTTCTTAAGCCAGCTTCTATATGAGCAATATTAATTTTTTGATAATAGCTGGCTAATGATGCCGCCAGAGTAGTTGATGTATCGCCATGCACTAAAACGTAATCTGGTTTATATAAATTGAATATTTCAGATAACTTAACCAATATAGAAGAAGTAATTTCTGATAAAGTTTGATTTGGTTTCATTATATTAAGATCATAGTCTGGTTTTATACTAAATAGATTTAATACCTGATCGAGCATTTCTCTATGCTGAGAGGTTACGCATAAACGAGATTCAATATTTTTTTCTTGTTTTAATTTATTAACTAAAACAGCCATCTTAATGGCTTCTGGTCTTGTTCCAAATACTGTTAAGATTTTCAAAATAACTTCTTAATTTTTATACTATATATATTTTAATTACTGTAATAGCAATATTATTATTTCAATTTATTTTTTATTTCTAAAACAGCTATTCTCATTAACTCTACATATCGCGGTAGACTTTCATAAATCTCTTCAGCTAAAGTTTCTTTATACGTATGAGTTGTCATATTTCTATCTTCAAGCATTTCTAAATATTTAGGTTCGTCCTTTAGAATTTTTAACGAAAAGGCCTCTCGAATTGATTCTCTGGGAGAGTTTACCATTTTACCCTGATAATCACAATACTTTTTTAAAAGCTTCCAAAACAATTCAAATGTAAATTCAAACCGTTGAATAGCAGAATCACGAATATATTCATTTTTTTCTTGTAATAAAGAATCGTGTAGTCGGTCGCAGGCTTTTTCAAAAGTAATTATATAAATTAACTAAAAATTTTATTATGCGTTTCAATTACTGCTTGTATTACTTTTTCAATATCACTTTCTGGCATTTTAGCGTAAGCGGGAAGGCTTACAGCCTCGCAAAAACAAGAATACGCGACAGGAAAATCATCTGGTTTTAAACTGTATTTTTCTTTCCAGTACGTTTGAATATGAAGTGGAATAAAGTGAACCGAACACCCCACTTCTTTTTCTTTCATTATACTAATAAATTTATCTCTCATTTTATTTTTTACTTTAATTACATATAAATGCCATGAATGCTTATCGTTTTTATTTTTAACAAAAGGTGTTTCAATTCTATTTAAATTTTTAAAACTTTCTGTATATCTTTCTGCTATTTTATTTCTTTTTTCAAAAAAATAATCACATTTTTTTAACTGCTGCAAACCTATAGAGGCGGCAATATCTGTCATATTATATTTATACCCCGCGCCAATAATATCATAGGACCACGAAGCCTCGGGTGAAACATATCTATCCCAGCTGTCTTTATTTATACCATGTAATCGCATTTTACTCATTTTATCTTTATAAGCTTCATTGTTTGTCGTAATCATACCGCCCTCGCCCGTGGTAATAGATTTTGTTGCGTAAAAACTAAATACAGTTATATCACCAATGGTACCTATCATTTTATTATTACAAGTAGCAGGCAGAGAATGAGCGGCATCTTCAATAATTTTTAAATTATACTTTTGCGCTAAAGACATAATTTCATTCATATCACAAGTCTGTCCTGCGAAATGTACCGGCATAATAGCTTTTACTTTATGATTTTTTCCAGCACAAAGTTTTTTTAATAAATCTTCTAATTTTTGTACATCTATATTAAAGGTTTTTTCATTAATATCACAAAATACAGGATGCGCGTCAAAATAACGGATGACCTCTGCTGTCGCGGTAAATGTGTAAGGTGACGTTATAACCAGATCATCTCTTTCAAGACCAATCGCGTCAAGAGCTAAATGAAGCCCAGCAGTAGCTGAATTAACGGATATAGAATATTTAGAACCTATATATTCAGAAAAGGCTTTTTCGAACTTCATTATTTTAGGACCAGTAGTTATCCAGCCCGACTCTAAAGTATCTATTACTTCGTTTATTTCTTCATAACCAATATCGGGTAACGCGAAAGGTAAAAAAGCCATAATTATATCAATTTAAACTGAGACATTAAGAGGTCAACACATTTATGTATTTTTAATTAGAAAATGTATTAAAGCTAATATGAATAATATCAACAAACTATATTGTAACTATACAATAAATTAAAAGCTTTAGATAGGATTTACAGGATTCGCATGATTTTTTTATACAATTTTTCTTTATCCTGAAAATCCTGTTAATCCTGTCTACTTTCTATTTTTCTTTTTTCAAAACCATCATCTAACTTTCTCATATATCTATAAAAAAGACCAACGGCCAGCCAAAAAAGAATCTGCACCTCGTCATCTCTAAAATGACACTGGGTCATACCCATTAACGCCATCATTAGTATTGAAGCTATTGAAAAAACCAGCATCCATTTATCATCAGATTTTAATATATCGTCCATACGCCTGAAAAAAGTTATCAAAGGCGCTAAATAAAACATTATAAAAATAGAAAAACCAATGCTGCCAAAGCGAACCAGAACATCAAGAAAGTCGTTGTGCATGTGGGAACCTTTTTGGGCTAAATCTGTTGCATTTGGATCTTTATATTTTTGATAAATTGTTTTATATTCTACTTCACCTGTACCAAATAAAGGATAGTTAATATAAATTCTGAATCCTGTCTCCCAAAGAAATATTCTTTGTGATGAACTCATCCCCCTGCTTCTTTTATTATGAATCAACTCATCTACTAATAAATTCTGAAATCTCGTTAAATTTTGAATCATAAATGAAATAAAAAATAAAATTAGAGGAATTATCAATATTCTTTTCTTTTTTAAAAAAACTATCATTAAAAAAACCAACGTAGTTATAAATGCTAAAATACCACCTTTACTGCCCGATAAAAAGAAACCAAAAAAAGAAAATAACGTAAATAATAATAATATAATGCCAAGTTGTTTCTGTTTTTGATTTTGAAAGTATATTAAAGACACTAGAATTCCTAGAAAAATAGAAAAAGCCATAGTTCCTGTATAAGTTAATGGGCTTACATTATCAAATGCACCAGCTCTAAATGATAAATTAAAAGGATTTTCATTTAATAAAATTATCTTGAAAATATTATAAATAGCTGTTAAAAAACCGCTAGAAAGTAAAAAAATAAAACCAAATTTTACCCATTTTTCATTTTTTATACTATAAATAATTAGTGGGAGCATTAATATACTGAGAAGTTCTTTTGTAATTTGAAATTCTTTTGAAACATCTGAACTTATAAAAACATGAAACATTCTATAAATTATCCATGCAAATATATAATGAAATATTTCAATTTTTTTAAAATTTTTAAATGCTTCAAATATTATATTTTTAATATTTATCTTTTTAGATTGACTATAGTTTGTAATGAGAATATCCATTGTCCAGATTAAAAATGCTAAAGAATAAAAAATTTGCTGAAGTGATATAGAGAAATTTGAGAAAAAACAGAATAAAGAGAAGAAAATACCCTGAATAACTTCTTTTTTTTGATTAAAGTAAGAGATATATTTCATTTACTCTAAATACTATAATTAATTTATATTTTTTTTATAACTCGAGCCGGAATACCAACAGCAACACAGTTTTTGGGAATATTCGAATTTACTAGAGCTACTGCGCCTATAATTGAATTTTCACCTATTGTAATACCTTTTTTTCCACTTATAATATTACAACGCATACCAATATATGCATTATTTTTTATATGAATTTTTGTATGGCCTTGACCTCGCCCATGAACTGAAAAATAAGTTCCATATGAAATTGTTACATTATTTTCAATTGTAATAAACTTTGGATCAATATCATCGAGATAGCATTTCATTCCAATAAATACATTTTTACCAATATTATAACCAACTATTCGATAAAGAAATATTCGTATGCTTGTAATTGGTATATTAGGAATAATTGTAACATTTAAAATTTTTCTAATTATTTTCCATATACCTAAAAATAATGAATATTTTGCCCAATACGGAATAGTTTTTTTTCTTAAGTGAAAATAATATTCTAAAACTTTCATTTGATTTTGTCAGTTTAAATAATATTTTTTATATTTTTTTCAAGAAAAAGTAATATTTTTTCAATATTACTTTCATCAGTACTTAAATTTATAACAGAACTTGAAATATATTTTGAATTAGGATAATTTTCAATCTTAAAATTCCATAATTTCAAATTATTTACAACCGGATGCAAAGGTGATATAAACCAGTCTCCTAATTTAATATGTTCTTTTTCGGCTAAGTTTATAAAACTTTTTCTGTCTCTAACTAATATTGGATATTTTAAAAATGAATGATTTTTAAAATACTTTTCTTTTATATAGTTTTTTTGATTTTTTTTTAAGAATTTAGTATACATAATGCTATTTGTTTTTCTTAATTTTAAACTTTCTTCTAACTTTTTAATACTATGTATTCCCTGCTTAATTTGCACATTACCCATAGTTTTAAAATAATTTTCTGGCATTATTATATTCTTTACTTCATTTTTACTAGATGACCCAAGTATCAAATTTTTTGAACTAAGCCATCGATATAAACGCATTAAAAACCAGTATGAATTAGAATTTAAAAAATACTTATGAAATTTTATTAAAATAAAAAGTAAAACCTGTTCTAAAAATCCTGGGCTTACTAATTTTTGGTTTACTTTTTCTATATTTGAAATTAATTTATCATTATTTATTAATGCAAAACCTCCTATGCCAGTAGAATATGGTTTATTCCACTGGGTAGAATAAAAAGCCGCGTCACAATAAGTACCATTAGGTTTTTTGTTATAAGTTCCCCCAAAACCATGCGCGCAGTCTTCTATTGTAAATATTTTATTTTTCTTCCCAAAAACTGAAATTTTCTCTACATCGGTAGATAATCCATAAGTATTTTGACAAATAATCGCTTTTGTTCTTTTTGTAACAGCACTTTTAATTGATTTAACAGATGCATTATACGTATCTTTATCTACGTCTACATAAACAGGCTTTGCTCCCAAATATAATATTGCATTAGGAACAACAACACATGTGTATGCGGGTAAAACTATTTCATCACCCTTTTTCACATTAATGGCTTTTAATATCGCGTATAAAGCAACGCGAGCTTTCCAGTAAAAATAGATATTATTATTTTTGAGGTATTTTGATATCTCTTGTTTATATGTCTTTTGAGCCAATTTCATAAACAAAATATTTATATGACTTCATACAGGGCTTTTATATATATTTGTGCCAGTATTTTATAGTCATGATTTTTTCTAACAAATTTTTTACCATTTAGGCCAATTTTTTTTCTTTCATCACTTTTTTTATTTATTAGTTTACGAATAGCATCTTTTAATATTTTCGCATTTTCTGGTTCTATAGTTAAACCCGATTTTGCTACGGATATTATATCATTCGAAGAATTAACAGCACATATAATTGGCTTTTCTGCCATCATGTAATCAAAAATTTTATTGGCGGCAATACCATGCTTATATAGAGAAATATTTTTAAAACCTATGTATAAAATATCTGATTGTTTTAAAACCGGTATGAGACTCTCCTTGGGTATTGAATTAAAAAATACAATATTTTTTATATTTTTATTACTTGCCTCTTTCATTAATTTTTGCTTCTGGGGGCCGCTACCAATAAGTAAAAAGAATATCTTTTCATTTTTCATCATAGAAGCAGATTCTATAAACGTATTCAAAGAATTTGCGTTGCCATGCGTACCTGCATATAAAATGATTTTATATTTTTCTTTTTTTAACTGATCTATTTTTATTTGAATATCATTAGAAACAATTGGGACTTTTTTGTGCCACTCTTTAATATTTATACCATTAGGAATATAATAGATTTTTTTCAATTTACTATATCCATGTGATAATACATGTTCTCTAATATTAGGCAAAACTGTAGAAATTTTATCAGCCTTTTTATATGCAAAATTTTCGCATAATTGCATCAGAAATACAAATGGATTATACTTTGACATACCACCCAACTCAATAAATGACAAAGGCCATAAGTCATGAATTTCAAATATAAATTCTGCTTTATTTCTCTTAGCTAATAAATTCGCAAAAAAAACTTCAAATGGATACGTAAAAATTACCTTATCGTATTTTTTTTTTATTTTTCTATTATAGAAAATACCCTTTAAGGTAAAGCTTAGCATATTTATGATTCTAAAAATACTATTACCAGAATACTTGTTTGTTCTAATCCAAATATATTGGATGCCATCTATATTATCTTCTTCTATGTTTTTTTTAATTACAGGCTGAGTTGAGCGTAAATGAGAAAATGAACTAGCAATAATTGTTACCGTATGCCCTTTTGAAACCCACTCTTTTGCTAAATAATATGGCCTATATTCCATACCATGTTTAGCTGACCCTGCATAATGATTTATTAATAAAATATTCATAATAATAATTAAATTTATTTTTATAAAGTTACAATATTTCTTTTATTTTAAGTAAAAGTATATTATAACTTATTTATTGTATCTTTATAAATATTGATCATTAGATTGATATTATCTTCCCAATTATATAATTTCTTTACTCGAATTCTGCCATTTTGACCATAAGTTTTGATAAACTTTGGATTATCAATAAGTTTCTGAACAGCTTTTGCAATAGCTTCAGGATCTTTCGGAGGTACTACAATGCCTGTAACCCCATCTTCAATCACTTCTGGCAAACCGCCTACATTAGAAACAATTACCGGTTTTTCACATGCCGAGGCCTCGATTGCTGCTACACCAAAACTTTCTTGAACGGACGAAATAATACAAATATTAAGCATATTATAATATTTAACAACTTCTTCATGTGAAACTTTACCGGTAAAAATTGTATCATTAGATATTCCTAAATCTTTAGATAATTTTTTTAAAAATAACTCGTGACTGCCCGAGCCAACAATTAGTAATTTAAAACTTAATTTAGTATTATTTTCTCTTAATTTACTAAAAGCATGAATTAAATATTCTATACCATATATTTTTTCTAATGTTTTAATAGTACCAATTACAAAATCATTTTTAGAAAATAATGAAGATACTTTTCTATTCTTAAATCTATATAAATCAATACCAAATGGCGTAACTTCTATTTTTTTATTAGTATATAGGTTTGTTTCTGTTGCCATTACATGGCTTGTTGATAAAATCTTATCCGCTCGATAAAGATTATATTTAATTATCTTTTTATGCAAAAAAGACTTTTTAGGAAAGTCATAAATATCTGTACCCCATACAGAAACAATAAATGGGCGAAAGCCAGATAATGCACCAATTAAACCATAACTTGATGCATAATGAGCATGTAATATATGAGGTTTAAATTCATTTATTATTCTTTTTAATATAGGTATAACCTTTAAATATTTTATTTTTTTAAATTTTCCACTTGCTTTTCTTACAACAGATGAATCAAAACCAACTGAATAAATTTGAATTTTCGGGTAATTTTTATAAATATCAGGATCATAATTTGTTAAGCCAAAAATATAAATATCCAAACCCTTATCATGTAAACTTTTTGCCCATTTTATTGTATGAACTGATGCAGGGTCAGATAATAATATTATTTTCATATTAATATTTATTTTAGCTTTGATGTTAATACTTGAGACACTCTCTCAGCTCTGGATATCCAAGTATTGTCTACTATTATTTTTTTGGAATTATTTCGATAATTTGTAATTAAAGTAGGCTTACTTAAAATATTTTCAAGTACTTTTTTTATAGAATTTTCTTTATAAGGAATACACCAGCCTATTTTATACTTTTTTACAAAATCGCCTACTGCCGTATTTTTCGAAGCAATTATTGGTTTCCCATAAGAAAGGTATTCAAAAAGTTTCATGGGCATTGCAAAATTTCTATATTCAACTTCATCAAAACAGGCTAAAGCAATATCACTTTTCTTATATAAATTATCTAATTCTTTGCCTGATATATGAAATATTTCTACATTACATAAATAATTTCTATATTTGTGTTTATAAACTTCCCATTCCATTTTACGGGTACAAACATATAATTTTATATTTTTCATAGTCGAAACAGCAATTAAAATCTTAGAAATATCATATAAACCGCCAATACCACCAACGTATAATAATTTGATATTATTTTTTTTTATTTTTTTATAAAAAAACTTATCTTTAATCACACCAGGTGGCAATTCATACATTCTTGAAATAGGATAATTTTTTATGTATTTAAACATTTTATTGGACGGGAAAAAAAGTATATTAACAAATTTTCTATATTTTTTTAAATCATACCTATAAAATAATATAGAAATCATTCTCTTCAATAAACTAACATCTTTTTTATATTGATCAAACATCCAATAAATATCTCGGTAAAAAAGTCCAACGGGAATTTTATTTTTTTTACATAATTTAAACAAAGAAAAATCAAGAAAAGGATGTAATGGCAAATGATGCCATTCTGTAAGAAGGGTTGGCATTGTTGATGATTCAGAATAAAGAAACTCATATTTCTTACCCATTTTTATCTCTTTTTTTATTTCGTTAATAGTTTTTTTTCTATCAGCAGCTTTTCCCATAACTATTTTCAAGTCATAACCAATATCTCTAAACGCTTCTATCATTTTTTGAGGCCTAATTTGACTAGCTGATGGCCAATCTTCATTTATTGCAAATGGAATATGAAATATCGCTTTCTTATTCATGTTGTTCTGATACGTCTTTATGATAATCTTTTGCTGCGTATAAAATAAACCACAATAGAAAGAAAACAATAAATATTATGAGATATCCTGCATTATAAATATAGGTATTGAATCCGCCCATTATTGCGCTTTTATAGCTAAAATATGTAAATAATCCCGTCAATACAGGTGTCTTTTTATTTTTTAGAAAAAACAAATACAAAAACCCTATTATCATACCTACATAAATCGGAGCAATCAGTACACCTAAAAACCCAAAGTTCGCCCAAGCCTCACCGACAAAAATTGTATTCATAACTCCGGCTGTACCTTCAACTATAGCTTCTGGTTTTACTACTTCCATAACTTGTCTGGCTGCTGTTTCTTTATAATCTGTTGAAATTATGCGAGATAAACTATCAAAGCCGATATGATCTCTAATATTTGGAAAAATTTGAAACATTAAAAACAAAGAAGATATTTGAGAGAGTATAATTCTGCCGGTAATGCCTGTGTTATAGTTTATATATAAATCTGCGACATTACCAGAATAAAAAAAGGAATAAAACAATGTTATTCCGAAAAAAAATAATAACAATATTAAAATTATAAATTTTTTTGTTATTCTCCCTTTAATTAATACTGTATTAAATAGAAAGCCTGTTAAAAATAAAAAGAATGGTGATTTCTCTAGATGATATGTTAGCATAAAAAAAGTTATAATAAGCATGGTAAAAAACCATATTTTATCATTATTTTTATTGGTTAATTGATAATAGGAGTAGGCTATATATGTAAGTATAGGTGATAAGGATAAGCCAAATATATTTTTAATCAATGAATTACCAGAAAAACCTATTGTAGCCTCTATTCGAAATCGCGCTAAAGTCGTTTTATCTGCACCCAATATAGCTTCTAAAAAGGGTAATTTTCCCAAAATAAGTATTGTGTAAATCAGAGAGCAAAAAGATAAAAAAGAGAAAAAGTACAGTAATTGTTTCAAAGCCTTATCTTTTGATGATATTAATGTGGAAAGGTTACTAAAAATATACTCTTTAAACAATCTCTTTTTTGGTTTTTTTGAAAACAAAAAGTCTACAAATATAATGCCAAGAGGAAAACCAATCATTGTCCATAATACTGTCATCCATGCTTTTAATCTGATATCATTGCTTTTTACTTTATTTATAATATAATGATTATCTATATTATTTACAGCTAACATTGCTCCAATAAACGCCATAAGAAATAAATCAACATAAAATATTCTAGAAATCATGTTAAGCTGTGTTAATCTCATACTACCAGAAGCTTTTTTGAAAAGAAGAAATGAACAGAACAAAGCTAAAATACTAATACTATTAATTATAAAAGAATCCATTATTTTTTAGAAAAACTATATCTTGAAATAATAAAAAATACTGCTAGACCCTTATAAACATATCATACTTTTTACTATTCAAAATAATTATTACCGAACAATGCTAACTGAAAATCGTTTTATCCATAAACCAAATACAATGACACGCCACACAAATGAATTATACGTTACCTTACCATCAATAATTTCATATGCCTTTTTCTCTGCTTTGTCATTTAAAAAACCATTTGTTAAAGAAATCGACTCTTTCACCAATTTCTTGAATAATTTAGGATTTTCTTCGATAACCCATTTTGCCTCAGGCGTTGCAAATCCCAGCTTACTTGTTCTATTATATATTTTTAAAGGTAATATATTTTTTAAAGATTCTCTTAGTATTTTTTTCGTTATACCATTTTTGATTTTATATGAATTTTGTAAAGATAAGGTATATTCCAACAAACGGTAATCTAAAAATGGAGTACGAGCTTCAATCGAATGTGCCATAGAATTACGATCTTCAAAGTGCAATAATTGAGGCAAATTTATCTTACTAATTTGCAAGAAAGAAAATCTATAAAAAGAAGTAGTCCCATAAGTTTGATAATAATGTGGATCAAACAACTTAATTTTCTTATTCTTAAGATCAATCCATTCCACTTTTTTTACCGGAGTTTTAAAAATTTTTCGCATAAAACTTCGCATCCAAAATGGTAATATCTCGTTTAAAATACTTCTAATCGCAGAATTAATTCGTTGATATTTTTTTGCAGCCATTATTTCAATAAAAAGACGCCTAAACGAAAATCTTTTTATTAAGTCTACAAAATTCTTAATGTAATAATTATAATATCCTCCTAATATTTCATCTGCCCCTTGGCCATCAAGCATTACTTTTATTTTATTTTTACTAGATAATTGAAAAACTTTCCATTGTGCAAAAATACTAGTTGTACCAAAAGGTTCATCTTGATGCCAAATAACATTATCTAATTCATTCAATAAATCATTAAGTTCAGGATAAATAAAATGTGCATCAACATTCGTTTTTTTTACTACTTCATCTATATATTCTTTTTCATCAAACTCTGGGTATTTCGAACATGCTGAAAATGTTAATTGTCTTTCATTATTTCCTGATCTCAAAGCATGAATAATGCATACAATAGCAGAAGAATCTAAACCGCCTGAAAGACAAGATCCTACTGGTACATCTGAGCGTAGTCGCAATGCAACAGAATCTTTAAATAATTTCTGAAACTGGCTAACTGCATTATCAAAATCTCTTTTTATTGTTTTCTGAGGAAGAGTGTACCATGGCTCTATCTTAACTTTTTCAGACCTGATTTCATAGGTTAAGTAATGTCCTGGCATAAGCCTGTTTACACCATCAAAAAAAGTCTCCTCTTCGTGATTGGTCAACCCCCAATTTAGAAAATCATAAGCCGCTTGTAAATTCAAAACTGCTTTCCAGTCGTCTAGAACTGTAAATTGTTTTATTTCTGAGGCAAAACTCAAAATACCATCGACCGTCTTTCTATAGTATAATGGTTTTACACCATACCGATCTCTTGCCGCAAAAAATATATTTTTCGTACGGTCGTATATCACAAAAGCAAACATACCATTAAATTTTGACAAACATTCAATTCCCCATTTCTTATAAGCATTTATAATAACTTCAGTATCCGAATTTGAATAAAAAAAGAAATTTGATTTTCTCAATTCATCTTTTAGCTCTCGATAATTATATATTTCACCATTATATGATATCCAATATTTTCCTGTATTATCAGACATCGGCTGATGACCAGCATCCGTCAAATCTATAATTGATAATCTTCTATGTGCAAAACCCAAATTATATTTTTCTGATAGAAAATCTTGGTTATTAACTTTTTTATTTGGCGTATATCTAATAGAAGATTGAACCATACTATCCGGAGTATTTTTTCCGCCAAGAATGTTTATTTGCTCGCTTTCCGTATCAAATAGTACAAAACCTTCATCATCAGGCCCTCGATGTGAAATTATATCATTCATTTGCACAAGTTGCTTTAGAATATTTGACTTTTCTTTTCTAAAGTATATAGAAATTCCGCACATTTTTAACTCCTATGATAAAGTGACTCCTATGATAAAGTGACTTTTTTAGAATCACTCTATTTTTTTCCAAATTTATTTTCTTTTGTAAATTAAGCTTTAAAGACAAAATTTGGAAAATCGTCAAAAACCCAATTGTTTTTCAATGTATTATAAATAATACCTAGTAATTTTCGGGCAGTAGCAATAATTGCCTTGCCGCCACCTTTAGCTGCTTTTAATTTTTTGAAAAAATCGCGTAAATATGGCGAATAACGAATCGCAATTAGTGTACATTGAATTAAAGTCGCTCTTGCTACCTGAGAACCTCTTTTAGTGATTCTACCGTGATTA
>Ga0224501_10000035_pt1 | contig 149766 bp, 123 predicted proteins | sample SF_Oct11_sed_USG_4_FD_169105 | JGI IMG/M metagenome (GOLD analysis project Ga0224501, IMG submission 169105) | Sediment microbial communities from San Francisco Bay, California, United States - SF_Oct11_sed_USGS_8_1 | ecosystem: Environmental > Aquatic > Marine > Sediment | place: USA...
TACGGCGAAACATCATGTACTGTATGCGATTCTACTTGTAGCTCAGTAGCTGGCGTTCTTACCGGATATTGCGGCGACAGCATAACAAACGGGCCGGAAGGCTGTGATGACGGCAATACTATTACAGAGTCATGCCTTTACGGCGAAACATCATGTACTGTATGCGATTCTACTTGTAGCTCAGTAGCTGGCGTTCTTACCGGATATTGCGGCGACAGCATAACAAACGGGCCGGAAGGCTGTGATGACGGCAATACTATTACAGGCGACGGATGTGATTTATGTGTGGTTGAAACAGCTACACCTGTATGCGGCAATACTATAACTGAATCAGGTGAAACTTGTGATGACGGCAATACTATTACAGAGTCATGCCTTTACGGCGAAACATCATGTACTGTATGTGATTCTACTTGTAATTCGGTGGCCGGTGCGGTTACCGGTTACTGCGGCGACGGCGCTATAAACGGCGGCGAAACATGCGATGACAGTAACACTGTGACAGAATCCTGTGTTTACGGCGAAACATCATGTACGGTCTGCGATGCTACTTGTAATTCAGTGGCCGGTACTGTTACCGGTTACTGCGGCGACGGCGCTATAAACGGCGGCGAAACATGCGATGACAGTAACACTGTAACTGAATCTTGTGTTTACGGCGAAACCTCTTGTACCGTTTGTGACGCTACTTGTAATTCAGTGGCCGGTGCGGTTACCGGTTTCTGCGGCGATGGTGCTATAAACGGCGGTGAAACATGCGATGACAGTAACACTGTAACAGAATCTTGCGTTTACGGCGAAACATCATGTACCGTTTGTGACGCTACTTGTAGCTCAGTAGCTGGCGCTCTTACCGGATATTGCGGCGACAGCATAACAAACGGGCCGGAAGGCTGCGATGACGGCAATACTATTACAGGCGACGGATGTGATTTATGTGTGGTTGAAACAGCTACACCTGTATGTGGCAATAGTATAACTGAATCAGGTGAAACTTGTGATGACGGCAATACTATTACAGAGTCATGCCTTTACGGCGAAACCTCTTGTACCGTTTGTGACGCTACTTGCAATTCAGTAGCTGGCGCTCTTACCGGATATTGCGGCGATGGTGCTACAAATGGGTCAGAAGAATGTGACGACGCAAACGCATCCGATAATGACGCCTGCTTAAACAATTGTACAGCGGCAACATGCGGCGACGGATTTATACAAGCGGGTTTTGAAGAGTGCGATGATGCCGATCTTGATAATACTGATATTTGTTTGGATACTTGCCAACTGGCAACATGCGGCGATAGCTTTGTACAACTTGGCGTAGAGGCATGTGACGACGGCAATGCGCTTAATACCGATGCCTGCTTGAATACTTGCGAAGCGGCGTCATGCGGCGATGGATTTATAGAGAGCGGTGTGGAAACCTGCGACGATGCTAACACTGTAACAGAATCTTGTGTTTACGGCGAAACCTCTTGTACCGTTTGCGATTCTACTTGTAATTCGGTGGCCGGCGCTGTTACCGGTTACTGCGGCGACGGCGCTATAAACGGCGGCGAAACATGCGATGACAGTAACACTGTAACAGAGTCCTGTGTTTACGGCGAAACCTCTTGTACCGTTTGTGATTCTACTTGTAATTCAGTGGCCGGCGCTGTTACCGGATATTGCGGCGACGGCGCTATAAACGGCGGCGAAACATGCGATGACAGCAACACTGTAACAGAGTCCTGTGTTTACGGCGAAACCTCTTGTACCGTTTGCGATGCTACTTGTAATTCAGTGGCCGGCGCTGTTACCGGTTACTGCGGCGACGGCGCTATAAACGGCGGCGAAACATGCGATGACAGTAACACTGTAACAGAGTCCTGTGTTTACGGCGAAACCTCTTGTACCGTTTGTGACGCTACTTGCAATTCAGTAGCTGGCGCTCTTACCGGATATTGCGGCGATGGTGCTACAAATGGGCCAGAAGAATGTGACGACGCAAACGCATCCGATAATGACGCCTGCTTAAACAATTGTACAGCGGCAACATGCGGCGACGGATTTATACAAGCGGGTGTTGAAGAGTGCGACGATGCCGATCTTGATAATACTGACATTTGTTTGGATACTTGCCAACTGGCAACATGCGGCGATAGCTTTGTACAACTTGGCGTAGAGGCATGTGACGACGGCAATGCGCTTAATACCGATGCCTGCTTGAATACTTGCGAAGCGGCGTCATGCGGCGATGGATTTATAGAGAGCGGTGTGGAAACCTGCGACGATGCTAACACTGTGACAGAATCCTGTGTTTACGGCGAAACATCATGTACGGTCTGCGATGCTACTTGTAATTCAGTGGCCGGTGCTGTTACCGGTTACTGCGGCGACGGCGCTATAAACGGCGGCGAAACATGCGATGACAGTAACACTGTAACTGAATCTTGCGCTTATGGTGAAACATCATGTACGGTTTGCGATGCGACATGTAATTCGGTAGCGGGCACTACTACTTATTGTGGCGACAGCATAACTGACGGCGCAAATGGCGAAACCTGTGATGAAAACGCTGTGCAAAGCGGTACATGTGAGGCGAACTGTCAAAATCCAATATGTGGTGATGGTATTGTGAATGCATTTATAAGTGAAACTTGTGATGACGGCAATACTACCGCAGGAGATAAATGTTCATCAACATGTACAGTTGAACCAGAAGGATCTGTTGCTACGCCTATAACTTTAGTATATGGTGTAGACTTGCCACATTCAGCTCAAGTAAGCGGGTCATCCCCCAATAGTTATTATAAAATAACAGGTTTATCAGCAAGTATTGAATATATAGCTTTAAATACAGATGCAACGGGAGATAGCGATCTTTACGTATATTCAGACGCCGCTTTTCTAACTCAATTATGTTCAGATTTTGGAACCATCATCTCAGATAAAAATTGTTTATTCACTGCACCTGCAACAGGTATTGTATACATAAAAACAGATAGTGATTCTTTAGTTGATTTATTTCATACTTTAAATGTAGTTGAGCATCTATGCGGAGATAACATGGTTTATGGAACTGAAGTTTGTGACGACGGCAATACTACTTCAGGAGACGGATGTAACGCTACATGTTCGACTATTACAACTACTGAAGCAGATATATATGAAGTTGATGACACTCCGGCTGGTGCAAGCGCAATAACGCCTAACAGCACTCAATTTCATACAATACATACTGCGGGCAATGTTGATTATATTAGTCTTAATATTACAGATACGACTAAAACATATCTGTTCAAAACATCAGACGGCGCGGGCTCATGTGATATGGATACGGTAATTTATCTTTATGACACTGACGGCACAACCCTGTTGACATTTGATGACCAATCAGGTATGGGGAACTGTTCAGCTTTCGCGTACCAGTTTACAAGTAGCGGTACTTATTTTATTAAAGTAGAAGATTATCTTAGCGGTACAGGTTCATATGTATTAGAAGCTTATGATTATGTACCAGAAAATCAAGCTCCAATAGCAGATACGTGGGATTCTGATACATCTGGGGTTGTTGGCAATCCTGTATTATTAGATGGCAATTGGTCACTTGATTCAGACTGGAGCAATTGCGGTAGCAGTGGCACCTTAAACTATTTATGGGAAATAGCTTCGGCTCCCGGCGGTTCTACAGCAACAATAGCTGGCAATACGCTAATGACAACCAGCTTTACGCCAGATATGGCCGGAACTTATGAAATTCAATTGACAGTTACTGATGACAGCGGCTACTGTAGTGGCGGCAACAAAAGCGATACGGTAAGCCTTTTCATTGATGCTATAATATGGCCGCCAACAACTATTGGCACAATTATAGTTGATGGAGGCTATCAGACTGTAACAGTAAACTCAATAGTATATGTTGAGTTTTCGGTAGCTGCGGGCAATACTTACACAATAAATTGGGATGACGACTATGATGGCAGCGGCACATATTCGGGAGGCGGTGATATATATGCCAGCGCGTATAATCCGAATGGTTCGGCAATTTTTACCAATATAGACTCTGGTTATCCTAATGGCTTTGATGGTGAAGGTCAAACTTTTACGGCTACACAAGCAGGTACGGTTTATATTAAACTTAATCCAGCTTTTGCGATTGGTGATGTTGGCATTCAGGTGACAGATGTTACACCGCCCCCTTCTATTTATTCTGATAATTTCAACGACTTAGATATTACTGACTGGGCAGTCACTGATATAGCGGGCAATGGTGTTGTCTGGAATGTTGTTTCAGATTATTGGGGCGATACACTAAATGGTTCACCTTTTATATTCATTGACAGCGATGCAGGCGGAACTGTAAATGTCGACTCTACAGTTGAATCACCTGCTATAGATACTACGGCTGCGGCAACTCTTTTCTTAGAGTTTGATCAATATTTTGAAGCAGCTAGCGGAGCAGAAATCCTTGATGTTGATGTATGGGACGGAACGGCATGGCAAAATGTTTACACTTATACAGGAGTTAGCCTTGGGTTGTGGGGTTTTTCAGATCAGCAAAGTATCGATATATCTACGCACTCAAACGCCGGTTTAAAAGTCAGGTTCCATTATTACAATGCAAACTGGGATTTTTATTGGGCTGTTGATAATGTAGTGATACGCGAGTAAAAAATAAATATTAGTGCTCAATATAAAAAAGGAGGCTTTAAGTCTCCTTTTTTATTTGATCATTCATATATTAAAAAGAAGATTAGATATGAGAATTAATAAAGTCTATATAAAAATATCACTTTGAGTAAAACCCTACCGCCCAGTACGAAAATCTATAACTGAAAATATATTCATTTCTTAAAAATAAAATTTTGATTTTCTATTTTTTCTTGCGTATTTGAAGTTAAAAAATAAATATAGATTAAATTAATAGAATTTATGATAAATCTTTTGTTAAAATATTGGCTTATACTAACTTTATTTACCGGTCTTTCTCAATTTACTTATGCCGCAAACAGCGGCCTTAAAATTCTTGAAATAAACGATAAAATAGAAAAATATGACATTTCGCCTTACTTATCATTTTATGAAGATAAAACGAATCAAATTGCTATTCATGAATTTGTTAATAATTTTGAAAAATATAATTTTATTCAAAATAAAAAATCAAATCCAAATTTTGGCATAACAGAATCCTCAATATGGGGATATTTTTTGTTGAAAAAAACTTCTGCAGCGAATAAACATTATATTTTATTAATTGATTATCCCGTACTAGCAAACGTAAATTTATATTTAGTTTGTGATAACAAAATTATCGAAAAAAAAAATGGGAACTTAAGATCGGCCAATGAAAAAGACATATTGTCGCGTAACATAGTTTTTAATTTAGATACATCTTGCGAAAATACAATACGTATTTTTTTTAAGATATCAACTTATTCAGCTGCGATTTTACCTGTATACATTTTTTCAAAAGACCATTATTCTAAAATAGCCAGAAAAGAAAATTTATATTATGGCACCTATTTTGGCATATTGTTAATTATGATTTTTTATAATTTATTTATATTCTTTTCATTAAGAGAAAAAGTTTATTTATATTACGTTTTATTTGTTGTATTTCTTTTTATTTTTCAGTTGTTTACGACAGGTTATCAAAACGAAATATTTGACAATCCGAACCCAAACTGGATATTTTCAATAGCTTTGCCCGCGAATAATCTGGTGTTATTGTTTGCAATACTTTTTGCCAGAACTTTATTTTCAGTTTCTAAGGTATCAAAAATACTCTTAAATTTATCTAATCTTTATATTTTTATAGGTGTTTTTAATATAATGTTAATTATAATTTCGCCCCGGTTGTCGAATTTAATTACTTATTATATGGTTTTTTTATCATTTTTTCTTGGCTTTTCATTTGGTATTTCAGGGTATAAAAGAATCAATATTAAAATTACCGCTTATTATTTTATAGCCGGATGGCTTAGTTTACTGATATGCGCCAGCGGTTATATTTTAAAGAATATGGGTATATTGCCATCAAATATGATTACTAAAAATATGCTTTTTTTAGGCTCAATTTTAGAGGTATCGCTTTTTTCTCTCGCTCTCGCGAACAGAATAAATGAGTTAAAAGATGAAAAACTGAAAGCGCAAAAAGAAGCTATTCAAAATAGAGAGCTTGCCATTACAAACTTAAAAAAAGCTGATAGAATTAAAGACGAATTTCTCGCCAATACTTCTCATGAATTTAGAACACCTTTGCATGGTATTATGGGCTTGTGCGAAATTATTTTAACTTCAAAAAGTAAGAAATTAGGTGTAAAAGATAAAAAAAATATTGAACTAATACATCAAAGTACAAAGAGACTGTATCATCTGGTAAACGATCTTCTTGACCACTCCCAAATAAAAGAAAAAGAAATTAAACTAAATTTAAAACCCGTAAATTTATATTCTCTGGTAAATCTTATCATAAGTCTTCTTTCGCCCATAGCAAATCAAAATAATATTAAAATGAAAAATAATGTTTCACAAAACTTCCCTACAGTAAATGCTGATATTGACAGGCTTGAGCAAATATTATTAAATCTTACGGGAAATTCAATAAAGCATACTCAAAAAGGCTCTATTAGTATTTCAGCTATTAATGAAAACAATTTAGCAAGAATACTTGTGACCGACACAGGCAGCGGAATACCAGAAGAGAAAAAAGCAAATCTTTTTAAAGTTTATGAGAATATAGGGCCCAAAAAGTCAGAAAAAAAAGATGATTTCATGAAGGGAAGCGGGCTTGGGCTTTTTATTGTTAAAAACCTTGTTGAACTTCACGGCGGCAAAATATGGCTAAACGATGAACACAAGAAAGGCACGGAATTTATTTTTACGCTGCCGCTGGCAAAAGTCGAGACCTCTTCTGTAATTGTCAAAGAAAAAAGTTTTGAAATGGCAGGAAACGATTTATTAACTTCCAATGAAGAGTTTAGTTTTAAGTCAAAAAATGCAGTTTTATCCGCAACAAAAAATGAAAACTCAAATAAAAACATTTTGCTTGTAGACGACAATCTTGTTAATATCGAGCTTGCAATGTCTTGTCTTCAGCAGCATGGATATGAAGTATTTCAGGCCGAAAATGGTAAAAGCGCTCTATCTGCTATAAAAGGGAAAAAGAGTTTTGATATATTAATCATTGATTTGATGATGCCCGATATGAACGGCTTTGAAGTTTGTAAAGAAGTGCGAAAAAAACATCCGGCTCATGAACTGCCAATATTGATTCTTACCGCAAGAAAAACTCAGGTTGATTTTTCTCAAAGTATAAACGCGGGAGCTAACGATTTTCTTACCAAACCTTATGAATCGTCAGAATTAATATTGCGCGTTAATAATCTTCTGATACAGTCTGAAAATGAGAAAGAAAAAATTTCGATGTTTCAAAGAGAGAGAGAAAAAATTTTCAGCGATCTTCATAATCATATGGGAGGCAATCTATTAGATATTAAAATAATGCTTTCATCGCTTTTTAATAAAAATACAAAAAATAACAAAAAAATAAAAGAGATAATAGAAAAGTCAAATACGGTGTTAAATGTCTTAAAAGAACGTATACAGTTTCATGAAATTGTTCATCAGTTAGATAAAGATTTTTTTGGCAGCTTAAAAATTATCCTATTAAAAAGGTATTTGAGCATGCAAAGAATCTTAGATTTTCATTTTGATACTAAATTAAATAAAAATATGAATTTATACTTTAAAAAAGAAATTCTTTATAATTTATTCTCAATGTTTTTAGAAATCTGTAACAATGATATAAAATATGGATATGATGACAGCAACTGGATTTTTCGACGCGAAAAAAACATTATTATTTTTGCTTTTTTCTCTGGAACTAATTTTGAAATATTTAACAATAAAAAAGGCAGGGGTTCATCAGAGATTATCGCCACAGTGTCTAAATTAAACGGTAAAATAAAACAAAATTTAGAAAATAATAAATTTGAATTGCAGATAAAACTACCCGTTTCTAAATATGGGAAAAAATCTCAGAACGACGATTAAATTTTAAAAAAATTAAAAAAAATCTAAAATGTGACATAATTTTTCTTGTCATATTGATATATAAAATTATAATATCCGACTCGTTAAATTTATTTTTTTACAATTTATAAGTATTAAAAATACTTTTTTGCTGCAAAACGGCGGGTGCTAACCTTTCTTTGGTTATTAAAAATAAAAATTAATTGTGCTTTGTGCTTAAAAAGGCGGTATTATAGTTTTTTTAAGCAATTAAAAAAGGGAGAGATATGAAAATTAAAAGACATTTTACAAAAAGCGATCAAGATATTTTTGAAGATATCCTTTTTGAAAAGAGAAAATCTCAAATTAAAAATATAGATAATTCTTTAATTTTTGAGGTTAGTGACGTAGAAGTACCGTCTTCATGGTCACAGGTGGCAACCGATATTTTAGCTCAAAAATATTTTCGAAAAGCGGGTATTCCAAAGTTTAGGCGTAAAGTAGCTGAAAAAAATATGCCTGAATGGCTTCAAAAAAGCGAACCCGATACTGAAGCTTTAAATAAACTCCCTGAAGAAGAAAGATACACAAGAGAAACAAGCGTTAAACAAATAGTTCACCGCCTTGCCGGCACATGGACATACTGGGGATATAAACAGGATTATTTTGACACAGAAGAAGACGCGAAAGCTTTTTATGATGAACTTAGGTATATGTTAACCCATCAAATGGCGGCGCCTAACTCTCCCCAGTGGTTTAATACAGGTCTTAACTGGGCCTACGGTATTGACGGGCCTTCTCAAGGGCATTATTATGTTGATCCTAAAACCAAAAAACTGGTAAAATCAACATCTGCTTATGAACATCCGCAGCCTCATGCATGCTTTATTCAATCTATTGATGACGATCTGGTTAATAAAAACGGTATTATGGATTTATGGGTTCGTGAAGCCAGACTTTTCAAATACGGTTCTGGCACAGGTACGAATTTTTCTTCATTGAGAGGCAAAGACGAAGGTTTATCGGGCGGGGGTAAAAGTTCGGGCCTAATGAGTTTTCTTAAAATAGGAGATTCAGCGGCAGGGGCCATTAAATCGGGCGGCACAACGCGAAGAGCGGCAAAAATGGTAACTCTCGATATAGACCATCCCGATATAGAAGATTTTATAAACTGGAAGGTGGTAGAAGAAGAAAAAGTCGCCAGCCTTGTAGCCGGTTCAAAACAAATAAAAAAAATTATGACCGAACTTATGCAGGCAGTATCGGGATGTAATGAAAAACCGGAACTTTTAGACGTTAAAAAAAATATAAAATTAAAAGATATTTTAATTAAAGCGCGTGAGAGAGATATACCTAATTCATTCATACAAAGACTTTTAGAATTAGCAAAACAGGGTTTTACAGATATCGCTTTTGATGATTATGACGTTAACTGGAACAGCGAAGCTTACCAAAGCGTAAGCGGTCAAAATTCAAATAATTCTGTTAGATTAAGCAACGCGTTCTTAAAAGCGGTAGAAGAAGACAGAACATGGGATCTTATTCGCCGAAAAGACGGCAAGGTAAGCAAAACATTAAGGGCAAGGGATCTCTTTAACCAAATATCTTACGCGGCATGGGCCTGTGCCGATCCTGGGCTTCAGTTTGATACTACAATAAACGAATGGCATACATGCCCCGCTGAAGGTAAAATTAACGCTTCAAACCCATGCAGCGAATATATGTTTTTAGATGATACCGCTTGTAATTTAGCGTCATTAAACTTTTTAAAGTTTTATGATAAAAAAACAAACGCTGTTGATATGAAATCATACATTCACGCTATTCGCTTGTGGACAATTGTGCTTGAAATTTCAGTTATGATGGCGCAGTATCCTTCTGAAAAAATCGCAGAATTGTCATACAAATACAGAACGCTTGGTCTTGGTTTCGCGAATTTGGGTTCTCTTCTTATGGTTATGGGCATACCATATCACTCTGCGGCGGCAAACGCGATCACAGGCAGCCTTTCAGCTGTTATGACTGCCGTAAGTTATAAAACAAGCGCCGAGATGGCTAAAGAATTAAAGCCTTTTGAGGGATACAAAATAAATCAAAAAGATATGTTAAGAGTAATGCGAAATCATAGAAGAGCGGCTTATAACGCTCCTGCAAAAGATTATGAAGGTTTAAGTATTACTCCTTCGGGAATAAATTCAAAATACGCTCCCGAATATATGGTAGAACAGGCTAAAAAATCATGGGATGAAGCGGTAGAATTAGGTGAAAAATACGGATATAGAAACGCGCAGGTTACAGCAATTGCTCCCACAGGAACAATTGGCCTTTTAATGGACTGTGACACTACCGGCATTGAACCAGATTACGCTTTGGTAAAGTTTAAGTCTTTAGCAGGCGGCGGATATTTTAAGATCGTAAATAAATCGGTATCTTTAGCTTTAACTAATTTAGGCTACGCTAAAGAAGAAATAAATAAAATTCAAGAATACATGGTGGGCACTGGAACTTTTGAAAACGCTCCAGAAATTAATACTATCACATTAAAAGAAAAAGGTTTTACAGACAACATCATTGAAAATATGGAAAAATCTTTATCAACCGCTTTTGATTTAAGCTATGTAGCAAACCGAAGCGTTATAGGTGATGAGTTTTTAGTTGAAACTTTAAAAGTTCCTGAAGAAAAACTTAATGATATAAACTTTAATTTATTTAAATACTTAGGTTTTACTACTGAACAAATAAATAAAGCGGGTGAATATATATGCGGTACTATGATGATAGAAGGCGCCCCTTATTTAAAAGATGAACATCTTGCGGTTTTTGACTGCGCTCAAAAATGCGGTAAAAAGGGTGAAAGATATATACCTTATCAGGCGCATATACAAATTATGGCAGCTTCACAGCCATTTATTTCTGGCGCTATTTCAAAAACTATCAATATGCCTCATAATTCATCAGTTGAAGAGGTCAAAACCGCCTACCTATCATCATGGAAGTTAATGCTTAAAGCTAACGCTTTATATCGGGATGGTTCTAAACTTTCTCAGCCGTTATCGGCCCTGGGTGAAACTCTTTTCTCTACTATTGAAGAAGAAGAATTTTTATCTTCTTCGGCGATAGCAAAAGCAGAAAAAATTGCCGAAAAAGCCATACTACATATTGCCCAAAGAAGAAAACTTCCTCAAAGAAGAAAAGGTTATACCCAAAAAGCCGTTATCGGCGGACATAAAGTATATCTTAGAACGGGCGAATATGAAGATGGCGCTCTAGGCGAAGTGTTTTTAGATATGTATAAAGAAGGCGCGGCTTTTAGAAGCGTTATGAACGGTTTTGCCATCGCTATATCACTTGGCCTTCAATACGGTGTTCCTCTTGAAGAATTTGTTGAGGCTTTTATATTCACAAAGTTTGAACCAAACGGTATTGTCCAGGGTAATGAACGAATTAAAATGACAACTTCTATCATGGATTACATATTTAGAGAACTTGCTATCACATATTTAGGTAGAACAGATTTAGCTCATGTATTGCCTGAAGATTTAATTTCTGAATCTGCTAAAGATAATCTTAAAAAAGATGAATTTTCTAAAATTCCCTCACCTTCAGATGCAGAAAAACCTGGTAATAAAACTTCTGAAAAAAAAAATATACCTGAAGGGATTCCTGTATTAAAAAAAGTGGTTCAAATTAAAACAAAACAGGCTGTTAAACAAGAAGCAGCTCAAATAAGAGAGGCCAGACTAAAAGGTTACGAAGGAGAAATGTGTCCCGAGTGCGGCCAAATGACTTTGGTAAGAAACGGCTCTTGTTTAAAATGTGAAACCTGCGGCGGCACCACCGGATGTTCTTGACAGCAGACCTAAAAAAATTAAAAATAACATGTGATAGAACAAAAACCCACCGCAGTTATTATAGGTTGCGGAAGAACAGGTCAGCTTTTAATACAAAAATTAAAAGATTCATGGCAGCTGGTTATTATTGAAAAAGAATCAGCTGAAATAAAAAAACTCAAGTCAAAATATTCAGATACAAATATTATTTTTCATGAAGGTGACGCTACAAGCTATATAGAGCTTAAAAAAGCAGGGGTCGCTAAAGCATACCAGATTTTAGTCACTGTCGATAAAGACAGCGTATCAAATGAAATATTAAAAATTCTTATTAACCGCTTTAAAAAAACTAATATTGTCTGTCGAATAAGCGATTCTAATACGGCAAATCAACTGCGAAAGAAAGGCGTATTTGTGGTAACTCCTTATGAAACCATGGCAAATATGATCATAAATCAAATGAATTTAGGCGAAATTGTTGCCCTAAATATTGGCAAAGGAGAAGGTGAAATAATACAAATAGAACTTACAAAAAGTTCCCCCCTTGTGGGTAAGCCCTTAAGAGATTTACCGCCTAGACCATGGCTTATAGGCGCTATATACAGACCTAAAAAGAAAATTTTATTTCAGGCAGAACTGCCGTATTTTCAAAAATTTCAAATATCAAAAGAAGATAACCTAATAATTCCATCGGGAAGCAGTGTGCCAAAAGTAGGCGATAAACTTATTTTAATAGGAGACCCGCATATTTTAAGGTCAACCGCGCAATATTTAAAGGCAGGGGCTCCTGTTTTTCCTATAAGGCATGGCAGCTTAATTGTAAATATGTTTCTATCAAAACATATTAAAAAAGAAGTACTAAATGAATACTACTGGCTTTTAAATAAAATGGAACCGGCTAAAATGCGTTTTTTAACGACTTATAGTACAACAAAAGATGATATAAATGAACTTCAATTTCCTGCGCAATGGGATAAAAAAAATAATAAAGACCCTTTCATTGAAAAAAAATATTTAAGGAATATACCAAATTATTTTAGTAACTTGCTTTCTCAAAGAAGAATTGGCCTTGTCATATACGCAGAACCCGATAAATTTATTCAAAAGATAAAACATAAATATCTTCTTATACCTTCATTGCTTAAAATTTTCAGAGAAGCGCAAACTCCTTTATGGATAATTAGAAATTATAAAGAAGTAAAGCAAGTAAGTTTAGTGGTATCTTCAGATGAAGGGGCTTTACCCGCGGCAGAACTCGCTGTAGACGCGGCTTTAAAGTTGAATATAAAATTAAGAATTGTTCAGGTTAATCCTCCCAGTTTAATTGCGGGTAATGTTCAACTTGAAAAAGCCAAAAAAATGATGCATTCTGTGCGCGAAATAGCGGCTTTATATGGCATAACCGTAACAGAAAATATATTAATAGGAAATCCGGTAAATGAAGTGTTGAAAGTTGTAGATAAAGAAGAGCTTTTAGTTGTATCATTACCTAAAAATAGTAAAGCGGGAGTTTTTATTCCTAATAGCGCGAAACTATTAATGAAAAAATTTCCCGGAAGCCTTTTAGTTCTATCTACATGAAAGATTTTGCATTTTATTTATTTATTTTTAGCATAGGCTCTTTTATTATTCCTATAATCAGCCGTTATATTCGTATTCCTGTTTTAGTTGGCGAAATTTTGTACGGCATGTTATTAAGAGCCCTGTTGTATGAACAGGATATAGACCTAAGATTAATTAATTTTTTATCAGAAATGGGTTTTATATTTATTATGTTTTTAGCCGGCATTGAAATTGATTTTGACCGATTAAAAATCAAATTCTTAGGAACACCATCTGTTATGATTCTTGTAATTTATATAACATCGGTTTTAATATATAACTACATACTTATGCCAGAAATGTACTTCTTAGTCATTCTTTTAACCGCTTCATCCGTAGGTATAATTTTTATAGTTTTAAAATCTAATAAAGCTGAGCAGTCAGTTTTTGGACAAACATTAATATGGACAGGTACACTTGGCGAGTTATTAAGTATTACCTTTATACTAATTTTCGAAATGTATCATCTTCATAATCATACTTTTAATATTCTTTTTTTTACAGATATTTCAAAACTTTTAATATTAATTGCAGCAGCATATTTTTTAATGAGATTGATTTTACTATATTTATGGTGGTTCCCTTCATCTACTGAAGCCATTGAAACTTCGGCTGATGTATCTGAACTTGGAGTAAGAATGTCATTTTTAATATTACTGACCATGGTCGCTCTTTCTGCTTATTTTCATCTAGAATACATTTTAGGAGCCTTTTTAGGAGGCATGATGATTTCTTTTGTTTTTAGAGATAAGAAAAAATTAGAAAGTAAATTATCTTCTATAGGTTACGGATTTTTTATTCCGTTCTTTTTTATGAAATTAGGATGGGATTTTGGCATAGAAGAAGCTAATATCTTAAATATAATAAAATTAGCTGTTCAATTTTATATTATAATTTTTCTAATTCGTTTAACTGCTTCATTTTTTATTCTTAATAAAATAAAACACAATAATATCTTAGCGTCTATTCGTACGATTATCGCTTCGGCTTTTTTATTAGCGGCACCGCTTACTTTATTAGTTGCAGCCGCAAAAGTAGGATACCAAATTGAAGAAATTGATGAAATTACCTACAAAGCTTTTATTCTTTGCGCCATAATAGGAGGGCTTTTGGGCCCTATAGGGTTTTCTTTATTTTATCGCGGGAGAAAATCATCTGCGCTTAAATAAAATACGAAATAAATCTATAATTCTTTCATGATGCCGCAAAGCTCTGGGATCTAAATAAATTATTTTATTGCTATTTTCTTTTAACTGCAACGGCTTATTATTTTTATTATCTGCAAAATTAACAATTTTTAATTTCTTTTTACTGTCGCCATCCTCTATTGCAGATTTATCAATGTCCATTTTTAATATTATCGGCTCGATACGGCCCTTAAATAAAATCAACTTTTTTTATTTGATATCTTTTATCCGCTGGTTTTATCTCATAGAAATACATCAATCTAAAAGTAGTTGACACTTTATTTATACTTGTCATTTATTAAAAAAATGAATGATTTATATTTTCTTGGATTTTTTCTCTTATTATTTGCCTTTATACTAAATATACCTTTTGGATATTTTCGCGGAAGAACAAAAAAATATTCTTTCTTATGGTTTTTATACATTCATTTTCCTATTCCCTTTGTGGCAGCCACTCGCATTTTCACGGGATTTTCTTATAAATTTATTCCTTTTCTTGTTGTAGCTGCTATTTTAGGTCAGTTTATAGGTTCAAAGTATATATTTAAGCTTATCTCAAATAAAAACAAAGATTGATGTTTTCAATAAATGAAAGTTCAAAAATCTTCAGGTTCCTTTAAGCAAATTGAAAAAGACATATATCAAATAACCCTTCCCCAGCCCTTTTATTTAGATAACCATATATATCTTATTTTAGATGAAAAACCCCTGCTAATTGACAGCGGTTATATCGAATCAGGTATTTATTTAGCAAAAGTACTTAAAGATATAGGCATCAGTTTAAATAAAATTAAATATATATTTTATACACATCCTCACATTGATCATATTTCGGGAGGAATGCTTCTTAGAGGGTATGTTGATCATATAAAAACTTTAGGTCATTACCTTTTATCAACAGATATTCCAAACTACATGAATTATGTACATGACTGGTATAAAGAAACCGCTCGATTTTTAAAAATATCCTGTAAAACAAAATCAGAATCTGAAAAAAAAATAAACGATTTTAAAATGGATTGGAACTCTTATCTTACAAATCTACAAAAACAAAATCCGCGAAAACGCCCTGATGAAATTATTTATATAGATATTCCGTTAAAAGAAAATGATATAATAAGCACGGGAAAATATAATTTTAAAGTTATTGAAACACCGGGACACAGCAAGTGGCATCTTTCTTTGGCTGAAGAAAATTATAAATGGTTTTTTTCAGGTGATTTAATTATTGGCAATATCCCCGCAATTTACCATAACTGGGATGGTAATTTTAATTTATTTAGAAATACACTTGATAAAGTTTTACAATATTCAAATTATAATTTTTTCCCTGCACATGGTAATGCCATAAATAATCCCAAAAAAGAAATTCGTATTGTTCAAAAATCGCTTGCTATTATTGAAAAATCTATCTTACGCTCTCTCTCTATTAAACCAAAAAATTTAAGAGAAGTTTCAGAACTTCTGTTTTCAGGAAAACCAGAGAACAAAGAAGATAACTGGTTTATTGCTTTAGCTCTTATTGAATCTATATTAAAGAGTCTTACCGCAAAAAAACTCGCAAAAGAAATTAAAAACAAATATCAATTATATTAAAAAAAATGTAAATCAAATTTAAAATCTATATCACAAAGAGGTTAATATAATTTTGTATATATATTTTATTAGCGTGTCACATTTAAACCTGAATTCATTCTAAAGACTATAAATTTGAATACTTCTTAAATAATAAAGATAAGTCATTTGAAACCTTACGGGCAGCAAAAGATTTTTCTTTTTCTAAAAATAAAATAAATTTTAACAAGTCTTTCGCGTTTTTTATTACTAACGGATTGTTTTTTTTATTGGAATTCAAGCTTCTTATAAATTTTTCAATATTTTCTTTTTTTTGAAAATCTTTATATGAAACAATTAAAAAATACGGATTTTTATAATCATCGATTACGTGATCATTTTGTTCATTATAAAATAATTTAATTATATCACTAGAAAGATACGAGACAGAAGAGTGAATCATAATAAATTTTTTATCTTTAACAAATATTTTATTAGCGATTTGTTCAAAAACATTTAAAAAAGAGCCGCTCAAATTATTAAGAAAAATGGGTCTATATGATAAATTCCATGTTTTTATTTTTCTTTGAATTTCTTTTAGATCAGTTCCTTCTACAGTTTCCCAATAGGTGTATACATTTGCCTTATGATTATCTATAAATTCAGATAATGAGTTCCAATTATTTTTTAACAGCAACCAAAATAATTCTTCTGAAAATTTGTACCCTAAATCAGCGGCTAATAAATTTATTTTTTCATTTTCTAATGGATACTTTACGTATAACAAAAAAGCCGTTTTGTCCTGCGGGCCAATCATTTTAAGAAAACTTTCTTAATTTTAGATCATGATATGATCTTTGCATTAGTTCTCTTATTTTATCAGATTGTTCTTCTTCAGAGTAAGGCGAATTCGCATTGCTAGGATGAAGATCATCATCTGGATAAATAGGTTTTAATACATCTATATATATTTTATGGGGCATAATATAAAATTTCTTCTTTGGAGGTTTTATCAGTTGGGTACCATGAATAACAATAGGTGTTATGGGAATTTTAGCCTGCCTGGCAGCAATAAGACTGCCGTTTTTAAAAGGAAGCATATTAGACGCGTCTTCGCTTCTTGTTCCTTCTGGATATATTAAAATAGTTTTCTTTTGTTTAATTTTTCTAATAAGATTTAAAAGAGAAACAGCCGCTTTTTCTGGCTGATTTCTATCTACGCTTAAAAATTCAACATTTCTCATGGCCGTACCTATAAGCGGTATTTCAAAAACTTCTTTTTTTGAAAGAAATAAAAAATCCACGGGATAAAATCCACCCGCATAAATATCAAAATCAGATTGGTGATTGCTAATTATTAAAGTTGGTTTGGGAATATCTTTTTTATAACCAACGACCTTTACAGGTGAAAACGCATAAAATATAGTTAGCCTGCCCCATAATCTATATATTTTTCTTAAAAATCTTGTTTTTCTATCGCTTTTATTAAACCATATAATGTTGAAAATAATTATAGCCATAGCGCATAAAAACGTAGTAGGTAGAAATGGTATAAACCAGATAATCCAAAATAATGCGCCGGCTAATCGCTTCATATTTCAAGCAATTTATAAAGACTTAAAGGGTCAATTGTTTTTACGATTGATTACTAATTATTCAAAATCAAAAAATAAAAAATTAACTTCGTATTCATTAATCTCTATTTGAAAATAAAATTATCAAATACTTGACAAGACATTATGAATTATATTTTTTGAGATCAAAATAGTATAGAATACTTTAAAATATATTACAATGATAGATAGAAGATTAAAGAAATTTCAAGTAGAATATCCGAAAGGGCAGATAATATTTCACCAGGATGATAAGCCAGACGCAATGTATTTTATTGTTAAAGGTTCTGTAGAACTTTCAATGAACACAAAAAGTTCAAAGTATATTTTACATATTGCCAAAGAAAATGAATTTTTTGGTGAAATGGCACTTTTTAATAATAAAAGAAGGTCAGCTTCGGCAATTGCCTATGAAGACTGCGAAGTATTAAAATTAGAAAAAAACTCGTTAAGTATACTTTTTTCTGATAGAACATATGTAGAAAATTTTATTACTATAATGGCCAATCGTCTTTATGAGGCAGACCTTCAAATTGAAGAACTGGTATTTATTTCAAAAGAAGTGCGCTTTTTGCAGGCTTTAGCGATTTTTTGGAACGATTCAGGTAAAAAAGACGAAAAAACAGGAAATCTTTTGGTCAATTTAAATGATTTTATACAATACATGAAACAATGGTACGGTTTACCTGAAAATGAAGTTAAAAAAAATATAGCATACCTGCAAAGTAAAGAAATATTAAAAATTAGAAAAACATCCGACGGCTCTTTATGGGTAGCATTTTCTCCCACAAGATTAAAATTTTTTGAGCTATTCTTTAGAATGTAACTTTAACTTAATTCTTTTTTACGATAATTAAAGTTGTAATACCGGTAAAAATAGGTAATATTAATTCTGTATTAAAACCGGCTTCTTCACATTCTTTAGCTAGTTTTTCCGGTGTAACAAAAGCCAAAACTGATTCAGGAAGATATTCATAAGCTCTTTTATTTCTGCTTATGAGACCTCCGAGTTTCGTTAAAATATATTTAAAATAAAAATTATATATACCTCTAAAAATAAATGATTTTGATTCTGAAAATTCTAGTATAGCGAATTTACCATTTTTTTTCATAACACGATATATTTCTTTGAATACCGCTGGTCTATTTGAAACATTTCTTATACCATAAGAAATCATGGCCCTATCAAAAAAGTTTTCTTTAATAGGTATGGCTTCGCCGAAAGCTTCTATGGCATAAAAATTATTTTTTATCTTTTTTTTGGTTCTTTTCAGCATTTCAAAAGCCGGATCAACACCTATTACTAAAAGGGGTTTTCTCTTTAAAGCTTCTTTCGCTAGATCTCCGGTACCAGTAGCTAAATCAAGAATTTTATGTTTTGAATCGATACCTAATTTTTTAATTGTTTTTTTTCGCCATAATACATCTGTACCCAAACTTAAAAAATGATTTAAAAAATCATAGGTAGAAGCTATACTGTTAAACATTTGGCGATTTATAGTTTTATGATCTGATTGTTTTTTTATGTTTTTATTTATATTTTTCATTTTAATTTGTTGAAAGAAAAAGTTCTTTGATTGAACACGTCAAGATAAATCTCTGCTATGCTTAAAAAAGGTTACAAAAAATTGCCGCGATATCTTACGATATAAATATGGTATAAACTTACTTAATAAATAAAATGAATAATTATAAAAAAGAAATTGATATTATGGTTGAAACCCTGAAAAAAGCCGGTGAAAATCTGATGCGTTTTTTTCATTCAGGCGATTATGAAATTTCAGAAAAAAGCCCCAATAACCCTGTTACTGAAGCTGATTTTACCACCAACCAGATAATAATTGATTCACTTTATAAATACTTTCCCAATGACGCCATACTCTCTGAAGAAATTTCAAAAGATCTAAGCCATGAGATAATGGATAAAAAAAGATTTGAAGCAAGCAGAGTATGGATTATTGATCCCTTGGATGGTACCAAAGAATTTGTGAATGGAATTAAAGAATTTTCTATTTCAGTGGGTTTGGTAGAAAACAATAAAGCTCTTTTGGGTTTTATTTATAATCCGGCATTAGAATATTTTATTTATGGCGGATGTTATGACGGTTTATTTAAAAATGGAAAACCATTTTCTTTAAATGTAGAAAATATCAATTCCATTGAAGATATTAAAATCTGTGTTTCAAGAACAGAAAAAAATAAAGGTCTTTATAATTTTATAAAAAATGAAACTGTGGAACAAAACATGAAAGAAATTGGCTCTGTCGCTTATAAGCTTGCTTTAGTAGCGGGGGGAGAATATAACTTAACTGTTTCGGTTAAACCAAAAAATGAATGGGATATCGCTGCAGGTGTTGCTTTATTAGAAGCTTCTGGTTTAGTACTGCTTGATAAAGATTATGAAAAGATCAAATTAAACAAAAAAGATGTAAAATCTTCGGGATTAATAGGTGGTTCAGCAAAAGCCATTGAAGTGTTCAAATCTGAATATAAAAATTTTATTTAATCTATCTCATACCTAAAAGGTATAATGCATAAACCACGTAAATAAACAAAAATAAAATTCCGTGCCATTTGCGTAAAATATGCTCTTTCATAAAATACAAAAGTATAAAAAGAATAAAAGATGAAAACAGCGCCATTAAAATATCTGGATTATTATTTTCTGCAACAGGCAACGGTCTTATAATGGCAGAAATTCCAAATACCCAAAATATGTTAAATACATTGGAACCTATAACATTACCTATGGCGATATCTGATTTCTTTTTTAATGAAGCCGCAGCCGAGGCAGCAAGCTCGGGTAAAGATGTACCAATGGCAACAATAGTAAGACCAATAATATCTTCAGATAATCCTGAAATTTTTGCAATTTGAACGGCCCCATTTACAATCCAATTGCCGCCGTAAAACAAACCCAAACAGCCAAATATGACAAGCCCAATAGATTTTAAAATATTACTTTGCTTTTTTTCACTTTCATCCGGCTTTTGACTTTTTGCAAGAGTAAAAACATAGTACAAAAAAATAGAAAAAAAACAAATAAGAATAAATCCGTCAACCCGGCTAATTTGATTTTGACTTAAATTATCTATACTTATGTCATTTGCGATAAAATATAAAACTAAAACAGCCAGCATTGAAAATGGAATTTCACGATATACTGTACTTTTTTGAACCCTAATGGGATAAATTACCGATGCTACACCCAAAATAAGAAGAGTGTTGGCAATATTACTGCCCACAATATTACCAAAAGCCACGCCAGCGTTACCTTCAATACTAGCTATAACATTTACTGCTAATTCAGGCGCCGATGTACCAAATGCGACAATTGTTAACCCTACAACGAGATCTGAGACATGAAGTCTTTTTGCTATATCAGAAGCGCCTTCAACAAGAATATCGGCACCTTTAACTAAAAATAAAAAACCGACAAAAAATAAAAAATAAATGAGCATTAAATCAGGTTTTTTTCGCGAACTTATCCCAAATTAAAACCACTGGACTGGCGATAAATGGTGAAGAATATGTACCAATAATTATGCCAAAAATTAATACAAGCGCCATATCTTTTAACATATCATCGGTTAAAAAATAAATTGCTGCCACAGCAACCAGCGTGGTAACTGACGTAATAATAGTTCTGGAAAGTGACTCATTTATACTTTGATTTATAGCTTTACCCATATCAATATTATCATGACCGCTTACATTTTCTCTAATTCTATCATATATTACAATCGTATCATTTATAGAATAGCCTAATATTGTCAGAAGGGCGGCTATAACAGGAATAGACAACGGAATTTCAAGAAAACCTATGATGCCTAATGTCATAAACAAATCATGCAAAAGAGCGATTAAGGCTCCCACCGCAAATTGAAATCGAAATCTAAATGTAACATATAGGGTGATTAGAACAAGCGTTACCAAAAGAAGCTTAATAGCCGAGTCTTTTAAATAATCACCTACTGTGGGCCCTACATGATCAACACCGACAAATTCTATCTTTTGAGAATCTCCAGAGACGATATCTGCTAACATTAAATACTTTATATAATCTACCGAATTTATAGAATAGTTCGCTTTATCTAATGCTTCTTTTTCTTTTTCTGCCTGCTCTTCTAATCTTTTTTCTTCCTGGCCGCCTATTTCTATTTTTGCCATATTGGCGCTGCCTTTATCTGTTTTTTGAACAACGGCGTTTATACTTCTATTTGAAAAAAAATCTCTTAGCGACTCAATAGTTACCTTATCATTTAATGAAATTTCAAGCTTTATACCACCCGCAAAGTCTATGCCTTTGCTAAACCCATTAAAAACATAAAAAGTTTTATAATACGCGCCAACTATTATAAATATAGACAAACTTATCGCGGCCCATTTAAACTTAACAAATGGTATCATTCTACTGCCTCCTTCACTTGAGTTCTATTTTTTTCGCTTTGTGACTTTTGATGTTTACCAAAACCCAAATGTAAAGTTTTTACGTTCATATCATATACCATCAAATAAAAAAGTGTTTTAGAAACAAATAATGAAGTAAAAAGAGAAGAAAGTATACCTATAAAAAGAGTAACCGCGAAACCCTTAATTGGTCCTACACCAAACTGCGAAAGTACAATGGCGGCGAGCATCGTGGTAAGGTTACTGTCTAATATTGTCCATGTCGCCCTGTCAAACCCCTGCGTTACAGCAAGCTTTAAGTTTTTACCCCTATTAATTTCTTCTTTGATACGTTCATAAATAATAACATTCGCGTCAACTACCATACCAAGAGTTAATACAACACCTGCCAACCCCGGCAGAGTAATAGTAAAATCCATAAGTGCTAAAATTGCCGACATAAATAGTAAATTTAACACAAGGGCTATAACCGCAATAATACCTGCTGTATGATAATAAACTAACATAAAAACCGTAACAGCCAAAAGCCCTAATAAAATAGCCTCTAGACCATTTTTTGTAGATTCTTTACCAAGCGAAGGTCCTACTGATCGTTCTTCTACTATTTTCATAGGAACAGGTAAAGCGCCCTCTTTTATAATTAAGGCGAGATCTTTTGCTTCCTGCGCCGTAAAAGAACCGTTAATAACAGCGCTGCCTCCTGTTATTGGTTCATTTATAGTAGGCGCTGAACGAATTTTTTCATCAATGATAATTGCCATCTCACGCCCTTTGTTCTTAGTTGTTATATCGGCAAAGACTTTACTGCCTTCAGGCGTAAGAATAAAGCTGACTTCATTTTCAAGTCTGTCTTGATTAAAGCTGACATAAGCGTTAGCTATGGCGTCACCGTCAAGAGCAACCTGCCTTTCTAAAACCATAAAATGAGAAGGAGTAAGCACGCTTTGGGCCTCAACCACTCTTTTTTTCCAATAGATAGAAATTTCAAAATTTTCAGGCAAGCCGGTTTCTATTTTAATTTTTTTCAATAGATCTGCTTTTGCCGCTTCACTTTCAAGTTTTACATATTCATCAAAATAATCCATTGCTTTTCGCGTATATTCACCAACACCGCCGCCTGCTCTTGGTTCGGCAAGGCGGTATTCTACTCTTGCTGTTGAAGCTATTATCTTTTTAGCATGTTCAGGAGAGCTCACACCCGGCAGTGACACTTCAATTTTATCAACTCCCTGAATTCTAATTAAAGGTTCAGATACGCCTGTTTTATCAATTCTTGATCTTATTTTCTCAAGAGCCTGTGATACTCTCTCTTTTTTCTTTTGAGGCGATAAGTTTTTTTCATCTTCAATAAATTGAAGCTCAGATTCAAACTTTGACTTTTCATTTTTATTTTTAGCTTTTTCTATATTTTCTTTTAGATTTTTTATATAATCTGCTGAATATCTGCTTTCAATTTGATTTTGCAGTTTTTTAAAATCTGCTTCTAAAACCAAATTCATACCACCCTGTAAATCAAGTCCAAGTTTAAACGGCTTTGCCATAAAAGATTTTTCAATCCACATTTTTTCTAAAATTACTCTTTCAGAATCAACACCATTTAAACGTGAAATTTCATTTAAAAATGCCGCTTGAACAAATGAACCTTTTATTTCAAGATAAGTTTCATCTTTATCTTCTTTTGATTTTGATGTCTTTTTTTCACTTTTATAATCTGGATAATGTTCAGTTAAATATTTTTTTACCACACCAAGATTTTCTTGAAGTTCAACATCAGATAGACCCGGTAAAAAATATACCTTTACAATTCTCTCTCCAAAATTTGGCCATACCAATAAAACCGAAAGAAATAAAATTAAACTAATTGTAATTAATCGTGACCGCGTATTCAATGATAATGCCTCCTGTAATTTATTTTAAACCTCTTGTATAATCGCCTCTTTTTATTTTTTTCACTCTTATTCGATATAAAATAAAAACAATCAATATACCAATTACAATTAAAATTTGCGTAAAACTTGGCAACTTAATTTTTAAATTTATTTCATTATTGCCATCTTCTGTTTCATGTTCCTCTTCATTCTTTTCTACTGCTGCTAATCTTTCAATAATAATTGATTTTTCTACCTTCGGGGATAAAAATTCGCTGGTATCTTCTATCTCAGGAATATATCTCGTCTCATATAAAAAAGACGGGTTTTCTGGAGCGTTATTTAACTGTTCTGTAATAACAGAAGGAATAACTCTCTGGTATTTTTTTTTTATTGGGATCACATTTATCTCATCTTGTTGAGTTATTTTCTCTTCTGCTGACTCGGGTGCTTCTATGGTTTCTATGGTTTCTATTTGCCTGGCAGATTCATCTGACTCATTTTCCCTATCAACTGAGGGAGTTTCATCTTGAATAATATCATAATCTAAAATTTTTTTTTCATTTTCTACACTAGCTTCTGCTTTGTTTGCTTCTTCGGTAATATCTTCAGACAATGGAACTTTTTCTTGACTAAAAGAATTCTTAGAAATTAGGAATACTAGAAAATAAAAGCTGAATATTAGCGGCAGCTTTCTTTGTATTTTCAGGAGTTTTAATAAGGCCGCCATAAAACGGTTATTTTTTCTTGCTTTTTACTTCAGGCTTTTTATCAATACTTCCCGGAGGTTTGGGATTAATAGCTTCTATCGCGTTAATACTGGCTTCTACTTTTACATTATCAGCAATTTTAATAACTGCGATTCCTTCTTCATCTTTAATGCCAACGATTACCCCCCAAATACCGCCTTTTGTAATAACTTTATCACCTTTAACAATTTTTTTAAGCTGTTCGCGGCGTTCTTTTTCTTTTTTTTGCTGCGGTCTAATAAGTAAAAAATAAAAAACTCCTAATAAAAGCAACGGGAAAAGCAATGTTAGGCTGCTGCCTCCCGGAGGGGCGCTAGGCATTTGGCCGGGAGCAGAAGGTGCTTGAGCCGGAGAATCACCTGATGAGACAACTTGTGCTATAATAAGTTCATGATTTTTCATATTTTGTCAAAAAATATATATGATATATAGCGTCAATCTCAATTAAAACCAGAATTTTGCAAATAATATGAACTATTTAAATCAATTTTATTTCAATTTGACCATTCAAATTAATAATGATAACACAGCTTGAACCCGGATATTCTTCAAAAGTTTCATCCGTAACATAAATAAAATCATCATTTTCAGGAATGCCAACAATAATTAACGTAGATTTATCACTGCTTACAGTATAAAATTCTTCTTTAAATTCTCCAACAGCTAATTTCAATACATCTAAATTTGTTTCTGTGTATAGTTTTTGTAGATTATCTCCTAATACTTCTCCCTCATGAAAGTCAAGATTGCTTCCTGACCATAATTCTACAACTATTTCATGACCATAATCATTTTGAATTTGAATTATAATATCTTTGGGCGCACTTGACTCATTATCATCAGTATCATTATTAATATTTTCACATTGTAAAAACACAGTAAAGACAAAAATAAAATATAGTATTTTTTTCATAATAAACCTCATTGATAATTAAATAACAACGCCGGGCTTGAATGCGTTAAAGCGAAACTATCATCATAGCCTAAAACAATCCAATAGTAGCTGCCGCCTTCAAGATAAACTTTCTCTGTTTTACTTAATATTTCTAATGTATTATCCGGTAGGCATTTATATAAATTAGAAAGCTGAACGGTTCTTCCATCCCAGTCATGAGAAGCAATATTGCTTACGCCGGCGATACAGCTTTCATCAATTATGCCTTTTTCTAAGTTTTCAGCAGAAGGGAGTTTATTAAAAATTAAAAGAGCCCCATAAGTTACACTGCTGGCTTCAAAGGTAAACGTACTTTTAGAACTTATAGTCTGACCCGGAAAAGGATTTAGCTGGTTAATTCTTTCTGTATTTTTAAAAAATATGTCTTTTGGTTGAATAGCAGATATGTTTACATCACGGGTATCTTCGGTATCATTTTCAACTTTTGTACAATGAATATTCAAAAAAACAGAAACAACAATTAATATATTTAGAATTTCTTTTCTTCTAAAAACAACATTTATTTTCATAACTTTTTTACTTATATTGAAAATCTAAAACCAAAACCAACATTAACAGCCTGATAGTTATACTTTAACTCATTAATCTCAGTTCCTCCGAAAAAATTAACCTTATTTACCGTCTCTCTTGTACTTTTTAACGGAGCATATATATATCTAGCCTCAATATACAATCCAAAAGACGAATAGGGCAATATATTTATACCTAAAACAGGGCCTAGGGTAAAAATTGTGTCTTTATTAAGTTTACGGTTGAAAAATTCTTCTTTATACCCTTCCTCTTTAATCCAATTCATTCCTAAAAATAATCCCGTGTAAACATTTAAATATCTGGTTATATCAAAAGGAGAATACTGAATAACCGTATTTAATATATAAAAATTAATATTTCTTTTTTCTGATTTTTCTGTATAAGGCACTTCATAATTATATTCATAGAAAAACTCATTATAATTCATAGCAAATTCTAATAAAAAATTAAAACGATTATAAGTATGGCTGACCGCGAATAAATAAATAAATTCTTCATTATCATATAAATTTTTTAATGGTATAAAATAATGCGCAGCCGCCGAAATATTTGAGGTGTTTTTAATAATTCTTTCATACAAAAAAGCCTGCACCATGGCCTCTTTTTCTTTTTCAACTTGAATTTCAGTTTCATAGTCTTCGTATCCTTTCAGTAAGATTTCTACCTCAAAGCTGCCTGTTAAAGTTTTATGACCAATAATGGGAGTTTTTCCTATTAAGTTACCATTTAAATATACATCTGCGCCTTCTGGTATAGATTTTATAGATATGCTGCCTGTATCTTTGCCCGATAAAATAGCGGCCATTATTTTAGATTCATTTTCAATTTCAGGTAAAATATTATCAATAGAACCAGTAATACTTTTAGAAGTAAATACTTTAGCGCTTGAAACTTCTACGGCTTTTATATTTACAATTAAATTTGAAGATGAACCGCTGTAAGAGCCAAAAACTAAAAAATCAGCGTTTAACTTGCTGCCCTCTTTTATGAGTTTTTGTTCATTAAAAAGGCCTGTTTGTTGAAGTTCTATTTCTTTTAATATTTTATTAAAGTCAACTCTTTCAATTACTGAAATAGAATTTTCTTTAATCATTCCGTTAGTTACCGATTCATATATATTTCTCGCTAAAAAATCTAGCCCCTTGTTTTGTGTGCTATTTTCAAATTTTAAAACCGCTATCGTTTTTTTTTCTTCACCATAAATACTTAAAGCGGCTAACATGTAAAATATAGCGATAAAAAATATTAATTTTTTACCAAATAAAAATTGAATATGAGTTTTATTTCTCATTAGCTATGTACATACGTCTCTTTATATTTCATAAATTAAATTCAAGCGGTATCTGTAAATTATTTTTTACTTATTATTTTCTTTTTCACCATTTTCTTTTTTATCTTCAGGTTTTTCAAGCCAATATTCCTCTAAAGTCTGCGGCATACCTTTTAATTTTTCTCTAGGCTGACGATAAGAAAAAGATAGAGAAAGATATGTTTTATCACCCATAAGGTTCGCGGGTAAATATGCCCCCGATAAATCAATACCTACCCTGCTTATTTTATACTCCATACCCATTCCTATAGCAAAAGAGCTATCTGAAATAGTATCAAACATATAACTGCTTCTTAAAAAGAAAGAAATACTTTTTAAATGATACGATGTTTCTATGCCGATGCCGTAATTTATAGTTTCATCTATTTTATACTTAAATTGTGGACCTATTGAAATATCAAATCCTTTTTCCATAATATTTTTATATTCAAAATTAACCGCAGTTCTTACCGCCATAGGCAGGGGAGAGCCTTCGCTTATAAAAACTGTATCTGGACCCATGTTTTCAACATCTAAAGCCAGCCAAAGAGCGTATTTTCCCCAGAAAAAAGCTTTTTTGCTGGCAATATCAAAGGCAAAATTATTGGCCGTATATTCGGCAATTTTTTGCCTGAAAAATTTCGCATTTGTCCCGACTGTTATATGCGAAGGCAAAATAATAGAATAATTTAAAAAAACCGCGGTATCAAAACTGCCTAGTTGACCTATATTATTGCCTCTTTCATCAATATTTTCAAATTTACCATAATCTAAATATAAAACACCCAATCCCAGACTGCCCCACCTTTGGGGTAACGTATAACTCACAGCTAAATTAGCGTATTTGATTGTTTCAAAAAAAGTATAATACCCCATACTGCTCTGCCATGCAGGCGGCGTTTCATCAAAAAAAGCTAGCGTAGCGGCAGCGTCTGAAAATATATTTTCAATACCTTTTATATTAGCCGGCTTGCCATATGAATGCTCTTTTGCGTTATGCGGCAGTTCAAGAAAAGACGCTCCTGTAGCTGTTTGAGCGTGCATTGAAAAAGCCCAAATAAAAAAAAAACAAAAATAATAGTAAATATTTATCCGCATTTCTTATATATTAGACGAAAAAAAATCGTATATTTTAAACTTTTTTCTGTTATATCCTTTATATAGTAAAATTAACGGAAAACAAGCAAGAAAACTATAAATATTAATTATAACTTTTTGAGAAAAAGCATGATAAACAATTTATAGTTGTTTTTGACGCGATTAAAGAACTACAAAACCCGCTAGAGAAGAAGAAAAGAAAAATAGGCTTTGACCGGAAAAAAGAATAAGACTTATAAAAAAATAAAAAATTTTCGAAGCCGCAATCGCACAGATGCCAGAGTCTTAATCTCCCAACCCGCTTAACACTTTCTCTGCTTTTTTAAGCTGGTTTATAAATTCTTTTTCTGAGGTAGAACCTGTTCCCTGTTTATTATTGATACATTCTTTTAAGTTTAATATTTTTAATGATAAGGTATACTTTTCTCCCCAAACTGCTGTTAAGTCGGTTTCTTTAATTTGGCTTAGAGTTATTTTTTTAGATTCACAATATTTTACCAGTTTTCCGGTTAATTCATGAGCTTCTCTAAAAGGTAAATTATAAGTAGTTACCAGATAATCGGCAATATCTGTCGCCTGAGCAAAACCTTTTTCAAGATTCTGTTCCACTTTTTGCGGATGAAAAACTGTATTTTTTAAAATTTCGATAAGACCTTCTAAGCCTAGGCTTATCTGTTTTACCGTATCGAATAAATATATTTTATCTTCCTGCAAGTCGCGGTTATAGGTAAGCGGCAGACTTTTTAAATTCATTAATAAAGCGTTTAAGCTACCCGCTACTCTGCCGGTTTTTCCACGCAAAATTTCTGCGATATCAGGATTTTTTTTCTGCGGCATAATAGATGAACCTGTTGTTACTTTATCTGTCATTGTCACATATTGAAACTCGGCTGAATTATACCAAATTAACTCTTCGCATATGCGAGAAATATGTATAAATAAACGAACAGCAAAAAAATGATAACTAAGCTGGTAATCTCTGGTAGAAACCGCGTCCATACTGTTTTCATAAACAGACGAAAACCCGAGTTTTTTTGCCGTAAATTCTCTATCAATATCATAGTTTGCGCCGGCAAGAGCAGCCCCGCCAAGAGGCGATACATCGGCTTCTTTAAAGGCAAATTCAAGTAGCAACAAATCTCTTTGAAACTTCCAAAAATAGGCCATTAAATAATGTCCCAATAAAACAGGCTGAGCAATTTGCGTATGTGTGTATCCGGCCCAGATATCGTTTTTATGTTCTTTGGCTTTTTCGTAAAAAGTTTTAAGAAGATTAATTAAAAGTTTTTTTTGTTTTAGAATATTATCTTTTAGAAATAAATGAGTATCAACGGCAACCTGATCGTTTCGTGAGCGGCCCGTATGAAGTCTTTTGCCCTCTTCGCCTATAATTTCGGTAAGCCGGTTTTCAATATGCATGTGGATATCTTCAAGCTCAAAAGAAAATTCCATTTTATTTTCTTCAATTTCTTTTTGAATTTGCAAAAGCCCTGCTTTTATTTTTTCAAATTGTTCTTTTGTTATAATTTTCTGCTTACTCAACATTTGAGCGTGAGCCAGCGAAGCTTCTATGTCATATTTATATAAAGCCTTGTCAAAACTAATTGATTCTGATATTTCTTGACTTATTTTTGAAATTTTGCTCTCAAAGCGCCCACCCCAGAGATTTTTTTTATTTTCTGACATATGCTCCATGACAAATGGATGTATTGAAACAAGCAGTCAAGATTTTATGTTTTGTTTTTTGACCCCATATTAAACTTTGATAAAACAGCTGCCCCTACCGCATCACCCCATACGTTTACTGATGTGCGCCATCTGTCAAGAAACCAATCGACACTTAAAAGTAGTCCTATACCTTCTAATGGTAAATTAACAGAACGAAGCACAATAACCATGGTAACGAGTCCCGCTTCGGGAATTCCGGCGGCCCCTATAGCCGCTAAGTTTGCTGTTAAAAAAATCATTATCTGCTGAGAAAAAGAAAGATCAATGCCGTAAACCTGCGCTATAAAAATAGCGGCTACTGCTTCATATAGAGCGGTTCCATCCATATTGATAGTGGCGCCCAAAGGCAAGACAAAGCTTGATACCTGCTCGGATATATCTTTATTTTCAGATACGCTTTCAATAGTAACAGGCAAAGTAGCTGAACTTGAAGCTGTGGCAAAAGCAGTGCTTAAAGCAGGCAGTATTTGTTTAAAATATTCAACTGGATTTATTTTTGCCAAAAAGCGTAATATCATAGGCATAATAATAACGGCATGAAAAATTAAGGCTAAAATTACGGTTAGGGAATATTTACCAACCTTTATGAGTTCGGCGTAAAAAGCCTCTCCGCCTCCGGCTTTGCCAAGTCTGGCCGCTACAACAGCAAATATACCTAAAGGAGCAATCCATAAAAACCAGTGTAAAATTTTCATGGTTAATTCATGAAAATAATTTATTGCCATAATTACTTTTTGGGCTTTTTTATTGATGATAGACAAAACAATGCCGCAGATAAGAGAAAATATAATTAAGATCATAAATAAGTTCGCGCTGAAAATTCCGGCAATTACGTCTATTAAAGAATATTCTGTTTTTTGCTGAACTTTTTCGGGTATTGTATCTAAAGCAATTGCCTCAAATCCCATGCCGGGCTTTATTATATTAACAAAAACGAGCCCGATAAAAACAGCAATACCGGTTGTAACAAGATAATAAGAAACGGTACTGGCTCCCAAAGAGCCCAGTTTTCTAATATCTTTTAATGAAGCAATGCCCGATATCATAGAAAATACAATTAAAGGAATGGCCAAAGCCTTAAGCAATTCAAGAAAAATATCACCTGCAAAAGAAAAAGCAAGCATATCTTCACCAAAAATCCATCCCGATATTACGCCTGCCGTTGCCGCTACAATTATAGCAATCATTAAAATAAGATGGAATTTTTTAGACATTTATTATTTTTAATGATTTAATGAGAGCGTCAAGATAAAAAGAAAAATACTAATAATTGCCTGTTTATTAAACCCTTCTAAGGGGCTGTGTAATAAGCCTTATTTCGTATCGCAAGCGAACCTTGCCAAAGGCAGATAAGACTAACCGACTTATTACACAGCCCCCTAAAATCATACCCATTATTCAAGCAACCGGTACAAATCCCAAGGCCATACCGGTATACCAAAAACTTTCTAAATTCATATATTCTCCTCACGATAAGCTTACATAGTTCTGTGTCAAAGTATAATCTTTTCAAATAGTATTTACACAGATTCCCATTTAATCTTTTATAAATATATTTTATGTTATACATTTGTCTCTATAATATTAATTAATTATAACTGTAATGCCTATTATTTTAATGATTTTTTTACAAAAAATGCTCTATTTTTTTATAAAATATTACAAATTTATTTGACAGTGCAGGAGTTTCTTATTATGATTAAAAAGTTAACCATGCGGTTAAATCATATGGTTAAACCAAAAGGCTAAATATTGCAGATGAAAGAAGAATTTGACGTTAAAGAAAAAATACTGGCTGCGGCAAAAACAGAATTTGCCGAAAAAGGCTACGCCGGCGCCAGAATGAACGCGATAGCCGAAAAAGCCGCCGTCAATAAAGCCATGCTTCATTATTACTTTAACAGCAAAGAAAACTTATACTCATTTATGCTTCAAACATTATTTAAGACAGATACAAAAATAAAAGAAAACGAATTTTTAAGCAATATTAAAGAAAAACTTTCAGAATGGGAAAAGTTATATATTGCCGTCTTTTTCATGATAAATGTTTATATGGAAGTCATAGATCCAGAACTTCATCGTATAATGGCATGGGAAATGGCCGAAGGCCGCAAAAGATTTTCAAAATTCGCTAAAAACTTTTTAATTCCCCGGCTTGAAGTTATGGAAAGCTGCATTCAAAGGGGAGTAAAAAACGGAGAATTTAAAACTTCGAATTCTATATTAGTGGTTATTGATATTATATCTCTTATACTATTTTATACCATGAATAAACCTCTTTATGAAAACACAAAATTATACAATAAATTATACGGCAAAGATTCCAAAACTACGTTATTAAACTTTATAACAGATCATTTTGGTAAAGCCTTATCTATCAAAGAAAATAGCAGCTTTAGTATTTCTAAAGACCTTTTGCATAGTCTGCAAGACGTTCTTAAACAAATACAAAAAAAGGGGGATGAAGCAAAATGAAAGCTATAAAAATTTTTCTTTACTTTTCCTGTATTTTTTATTTTACTCTTAGCGCTCAAGAATTTTCAACATCTTCTAAAAATGAAGAAACTATAACCGTCGCCGGATATAAACTAAATTTAAAAGAAGCTTTAAACTTAGTACTAAAGAATAATTTAACCTTAAGATCCGCTAAATATGACGTTATTATGAGTGATACCGCTCATGAAGTTTTTCAAAAAAAATATACACCCACAGTAAACGCAGAAACAAGTTACCAATCACAAAAATTACCTGTTTCAGGCAGTACAACATTTTCTGGTGATGAATTTTATCAATGGCAGGTATCGGCCTCTATTGCGAAATTATTTTCAACGGGTACAATGGTTTCTGCCGGTATTAAAGAAGTTCTTGCCGATTCAAACGATCCCGAATTTGGTATGCCCGGCACCGGGTTTTATAAACCAGCTGACCCTGCTTTACATAAACCGTCTCTTTTTATAACTGTTCAGCAGGAACTTTTAAAAAATTCTTTTGGTTATTCTGATCAAAAAATGGCTGAAATTTTATATAACCGCTCAAAAATTCAAAGGGAAGCTTTAATTAATCAGCTATCTGCTTTGGTAGTAAGCGCTCTAATTGACTATTGGCAGGTTTCTATTCAAAAATCGGCGCTTGAAAATGCTGAAAATCAATACAACTCTACAAAAAACATACGTGATATAATTGCTAAAAATATAAAACTTGGCCTTGCTGAAAAGTTTGATTTAAACCAATATAATTCATTAACCGCCTCTTCTGAAAGCAGGGTTTTTTTAGCGCGTCAACAGCTAAAAGAAGCAGAAAGAAAACTTTTAAGAACAATCAATCTGCCGCCTGAAACAAAAATATCGGGCGTTACAAATTTAACAGATGAATTGCCCCAAAATCTTGATTCAGAAGATACTCTTAAAAAAGCCTTTGAAAAAAGAGTCGATTTTAAAAATTCTCTTTCAACAATTGAAACATCAAAACTTGAATTGTCAATGTATGAAAATAACGCCTTGCCTTCTTTAAACGCTTCTTTTTCAGCAACAACGAATGGACAAAATGAAAGTTTCAATACCGCCTTTGGAGATGCGGCCGCGGCCGAATATCCCGCGTGGCAGGCATCGGTAAAACTTTCGTATCCTATATGGGATAAAGAAATAAAGACTAATTTAAGAAACGCTGAATTAAAATTAAAACAAAGTTTAATTAAACATGAAGATCTTCAAAAAGAAATAAGAGACGAAGTACTAAACCGCCTTGAACGTGTAATTTTGCAGCATAAAATTTTAATGAAAATAAGAAAAGTAAGAGAAGAAAGTGAAATATACTATACGATTATGGCAAACAGAGCAAAAAGAGGAAGATTTAATTCTGTGGCAGTTAAAAACGCGTTAGATAGTATCTCTAACGCCAAACAACAGGAACTTGAAACTCTGGTTCAATATAATATCGCTCTTTTACAGTTTGATTTGGCTAGAAATGAAATATTTGAAAGATATGAAATTAATATTGAGGAACTTCTTGAACAGGTAGAGTAACAAAGCAATATGAAAAAACTAATTGAACTTTTTATACATAAAAATGTTTTCGGCAACATTTTAACCGCGGCTGTTATAGTAATTGGCGTTATTTCTGCTTTTATGATGCAAAGAGAATCTTTTCCCAGAGCCGATTTTGACGTTGTTGTGGTACAAACCGCATTTTTAGGCGCCTCTCCTCAAGAGGTAGAAAAGCTGGTAACTATACCTATTGAAAGAGAATTAAAAAGTATAGACGGCGTAAAAGAAACAGGTTCAACCTCTCTTGACAACAGAAGCGCCATTGTTTTACAGCTTGAACAAAACCTGGAAGATAAAATGAGGGTTATTCAAGACATTAAAGACGGCGTAGATAGGGCCAAAAGAGAGTTTTCTGACAATATCTCAGAGCCATTAGTTCTTGAAATATCTTCAAGAAGATTTCCTATTATTGAAATTGTTTTAAACACAAAACCAGATTCAAATGAAAATATAACCGAGTTAAAATTAAGACAACTGGCCGACGGATTAATTGATAAAATAGAACAAATAGATGATGTTGCTACTGTAGATAAAAGAGGATACCGCGAAAGGGAAATTCAGGTTGAGGTTTTTCCCGATAAACTTTTTGAATATAATGTTTCAGTTGAAGAAATAACACAGGCGCTTTCTTCCCGAAATTTAAACATGCCCGGCGGCAACGTAATTGAAAAAGGAAAAGAGTACGCCATACGAACTGTAATGGAGTTTAACAGTGTTGAAGAAATTCAAAACCAAATAATTCGATTAAACGATTACGGTGGAGCGCTTCGTCTTAAAGATATCGCGACAGTTAAAGATGATTTTGAAAAGAAAAAATATATTGAGAAAGCAAACGCCAAAGAAGCCATAATACTAACGGTACTAAAAAATGAAAACGGCGACGCTATTGATTTGGTAGATTCCGTTTTTGAAAAAATTGAAGAATTTAAAAAAGAAGGCCCTCAAAATCTTGAAATTTCTACCATGAACGATATGTCTTTTTTTATAAAAAGACGGCTTACCGTTCTTCAAGGGAACATACTTCTTGGTATTATAATGGTTTTAATTTCTCTTTTTTTCTTTTTAGGCTGGCGGGTTTCAATCATGGTAGCTATAGGTATACCTTTCTCTTTTGCGGCAACATTAATGGTGATGAACTACTTGGGCATAAGCATTAACTTAATAAGTATGTTTGGTCTAATTATTGTATCTGGTATGATTGTAGATGACGCTATAGTCGTAGGAGAAAACGTATACAGGCATATCGAGAGAGGTGAAAAACCGTTAAAAGCGGCTATTATCGGATCTTCAGAAATGGTAGCTCCCGTAACGGCTGCCATAGCAACTACCATAATAGCGTTTATGCCCATGATGTTTATGGGCGGCATGATGGGTAAATTTGTATGGGTATTACCCGCAGCAATTATTATAGCTCTTTTAGCTTCTTTGTTTGAAAGTTTTTTTATTCTTCCCTCTCATATTGTAGATATAACTAAAAATTCTCCGAAAGATAAAATTCTAAAAGATAAAGATTCCTTTGAATATAAATTTTTCAAAAAACTTCAAAACAAATATCGAAAAACCCTAGAATGGTCATTAAACTATCGTTATCTTGTAGTGATAAGTATTTTCTTTATTTTTTTGGGTTCTGTTTTGCTTGTAAAAGAAACAGGTTTTATTTTATTCCCCAAGGGCGGTGTTGAAGCATTTCATTTAAAAGTAGAGGGCCCGCAGGGAATAAGTCTAGATGAAATGAACAAAAGAATAGCCCCTATTGAAAAAGCCGTCTTAGATTTACCCGCGACAAAACCTGATAACGAACTTGAAAATATGGCGCTAAGAGTGGGCATTCATCAAGAAAGGCCAAATGACCCTTTTACTAAAAGAGGTAATAACTACGCCCAGATCAATGTTTATTTAACGCCTGAAACTGAAAGAAGAAGAAAAGCCGCTGAGATTATAGCCTACCTTAAAGGCAAAATAGACTATGAAGTACCCATTTTATATACAGGAAAAACATCAGACAATAAAATTCTTGAATTAACCAACAGGCCAGAAGCAAAATTATTTTCAGCAGAAAATCTTTCAAAGCCTGAAAATATAATACCTATCAACAATGATTTTTTAATAGGCGGCGGTCTATTAGATGATAAAAATACTTTAATTGTCTATACCGGCAAAAATGATCTTATAACTATCGATTTAAACAAGTCAAAAATTACTGATAATAAAATTATTGAACTTAAAAGATATGATTCTCCGGTAAAGTTTGTTTTCGATTCAAAAACAAACAACGGAATTCTTGTTACCGAACTGGGTTTTTTATACCAGATAAATGTTAAATCGGGAACATACAAAGAAATTGAAAAATATAAAACCAATATTACTTCTATAAACCTTTTGCCTGAGAACCGGGGATTTTTTTTAACAACGGATAACGGATACCTTGAAATATTTAAATTTGAAAATGGCTACAAAAAAGAAACAAGCATACATGAATCTCCCGCAATAAAAGGCAAAGGTGAAAGTATGAATATCGACTTTACCAGTAAAATGTCTCTTAGCAGAATTGAATACGCCGCATTATCAAACGATCAAAATCATATTTACATCTGCGGGTTTGACGGATTTATTTATAAATACAATTTAAATAGTAATAAAATAATCGAAGTTTATGCTATAAATTCAAATTCTATTTTTTGGGTAAAACAAGACCCCCAAAACTTAGATATTTTATGGATAAGTCAAAATAAAAAATTCTTTTCTTATAACACAAAAGAAAAGAAAATTAAAAAAGAATTTGAAATTGAAGGTAATATTCAAACATATATAAGTTCAGATAACGCAACTGACTGGTACGCTTTGGGCAGCCGTAAATCTATTGTAAAAATAAAAAGCGGCTTAAAAGAATCTGTTTCAATTATACAAAAAGGCGAAACATATCTTGAAAAAATAGAATTCAAACAGGCACATGGCGGTCCGCCTGTTGGTCTTCCTGTTTCTATTGAAATAAGAGGCGATGAATTTGATACATTAAGAGAAATCTCTCAAATAGTTAAAGAAAAACTTAGAGCAATAGACGGTGTTTACGACATCAGAGACAACTGGGAAGAAGGTAAAGAAGAATTTCATGTACAAATTAATGAAGAAATTGCCGCTCTAGCCGGTGTTTCTGTAATGCAAATTGCCTCAACCGTACAAGCGGCTTTTGAAGGCAGGGTGGCAACCTCTATAAAAAGAGCTGAAGAAGAAATAGATATTAGAGTTATGTTTTCTGAAGATCTTCGGGAAAAACTTTCATCTTTACGAGACGTAAAAATTAGAAACCGGATGGGCAATCTGGTACCAATAACAGAGCTTGCTTCATTTAAAAAATATCCGGGTGTTTCTTTAATTACTCATGTAGATAACAAAAGAACTATTTACGTAAAGGCCAATATTGACGAAAGAAGAAATGAATCGGTAAAGGTAAATACCGATTTAATGGACATGATGACTCCTGTAATGATAAAATATCCGGGATACAATTTAGTAACAGGCGGCGAAATGATGGATACCAAAGAATCAATGGAAAATTTGGGCAGGGCCGCGATTTTTGCCATTGCGGGTATTGGCATTATATTGGTTCTTCTTTTTGGCAACTTAAGACATTTTCGTGTTATCATGAGCGCTATTCCGCTTGGATTCATTGGTGTATCAGTTGCTTTCTTTTTACATAAAAAACTACATATAATGCCCGATCTGGTTTTTGGATTTATTGCCACAATGGGAATAGTGGGACTAACCGGTGTTGTGGTTAACGATTCTATTGTTTTTGTAGACTTTATTAATAAACTAAGAAAAGCCGGACTAAACCGGCACGATGCCATAGTAGGCGCGGGACTTCACCGTCTTAGACCTGTTATATTAACAACAGTTACAACAGTTGTGGGCCTTTTGCCTACGGCCTATGGCTTAGGCGGTGACGATCCGTTTTTAAAACCAATGGCTTTAGCCATGGCATGGGGATTATTTTTCGCGACAATAATAACTCTTATAATTGTACCATCTTTATACGCTATATGGGAAGACAGAGGTTTTATATTTCATAACGCCGTACTGGGTTCTATAAAGAAAAAAAGAAAAGGAAAAAAAGATGCCATCCGCTAAGCCTTCTAAAAAAAATAAAAAAGAAAATCTTCCTAAAGAACTTTCTACTGAAGAAATAATGAAAGAAGCCGAAGAGGCCGAAGAACATTTTCAAGCTGAACATCTTCAAAATCTTGATAAAGACGAATTAAAAGAGATTTTATTTATGCTCGAAAATACAGATAAAGAAAAAGAATATGAAATTGTTAAAAATTTTTATGATAAGAAAAAATCTCCCGCTATCGAAAAAGCAAAACTAGGACACAGAGTATGGAGCTATTACTATGACAACTGGATATTTCGGTCTATATTTTTTTTAACTGCTCCCGCTATTTTTTTTACCGTAAAAAAATTAACACCAGATATCACAACTAAAAATACAGTTATAGCGATAGCAGGTTATTACGTTTTACTAAAACTAATTTGGCGTCTTATTTTAGCCGTTAAAGAGTCATCTTTGAGCAAAAAATCGGCAGGCTCTACGTTTATTAGAAAAAAAACAGGAATTGTTGTATTAAATAAAAACGGCAAACCGGTAAATACCCTTATATCATTTTTACGAGGTTTGTTTAGAGCATTCCCTTTCAATCTTGTCTGCTTAATTTTTATGGAAATTTCTAAAAATGACCGAGGACTTCATGATAGAATATTTGGTACCTATGTTTTAAGATTAAACGAAGAAGTAACCGAAGAAGAAGCCGCTTCATTTATAAAAAGTAATTATAAGTAAATTTGCCTTGACTTCATATCTTTTCAAAAAGATGTTATTCTTAACATGAAGTTTAAAATATTCTTCGCTTTTCTTTTTTTATTTTCTTTTAGTCTTTTTAATATAAGTATAATTATCGCAGATGATAAAAATAACTCCAATGAAAAACCGGGACTATCAAAAGAAAATGAAGAAAATATTAAAAAGAACTTAGAAGAAGGTAAAAAATCTTTTATTAACCTGTTTGATAACATAGATAAAAAAATTAAAAAAGAAACAAATAAAAAAGAAAAATCAGACAATAATAAAAAAGAAAAAAATTAAATTAAGAGGTTATTTATGCAGACTAAATATATATTAGATGAAAAAGATATTCCCAAAAAATGGTACAATATTTTATCAGAGATGCCCAACAAACCGCATCCGCCTCTTCATCCCGGAACTATAAAACCAATAGGCCCTGAAGATTTAGCTCCTCTTTTTCCTATGGCATTAATTGAGCAAGAAGTCTCACTTGAAAAATATATAGACATACCTGAAGAAGTATTAAATATTCTTACCATGTGGCGTCCTACGCCTCTTTACAGGGCACACCGTCTTGAAAAAGCAATAGGAACAAAATCAAAAATTTATTATAAATATGAAGGAACATCGCCCGCCGGCAGTCATAAACCAAACACAGCCGTTGCGCAGGCATATTATAATAAAAAAGAAGGCGTAAAAAAGCTAAGTACCGAAACAGGCGCCGGCCAATGGGGTTCTTCTCTTGCCTTGGCCGGAAGTCTTTTTGGTCTTGAAGTAAAAGTTTACATGGTAAAAGTATCATACGAACAAAAACCATACCGCAGAGCTCTAATGGAAGCATGGGGAGCCAATGTTGTTCCTTCACCCACTACTGAAACACAAGCAGGAAGATCTATTCTTGAGAAAGATCCTAATTCTCAAGGCTCTCTTGGTATCGCGATATCAGAAGCCGTTGAGGTAGCCGCTCAAAATGCCGATACAAAATATTCTTTGGGTTCTGTATTAAATCATGTTCTACATCACCAAACAATTATTGGTGAAGAATGCATAAAACAAATGCAAATGACAGGAGACTATCCTGATGTTGTTATTGCTTCTGCCGGCGGCGGCAGTAACTTTGCGGGCATTGCTTTTCCTTTTTTACGTGAAAAAATAGCGGGCAAAAATATTAAAATAGTTGCAGTAGAACCTACTGCCTGCCCTACTTTAACAAAAGGTGAATTTTCTTATGATTTTGGCGATACGGTAGGTTTAACACCGCTTGTAAAAATGTATACATTGGGCCATGACTTTATGCCGCCGGGAATTCACGCGGGCGGCTTAAGATATCATGGCATGGCGCCAATTGTTTCTCAGCTTTATCATGATTCATTAATAGAAGCTTTATCATTAGAACAGGCAAAAATTTTTGAAGGGGCAAGTATATTCGCGAAAAACGAAGGAATAATTCCAGCGCCTGAATCGGCACATGCAGTTCAAGGGGCCATAGAAGAAGCTAAAAAAGCTGACGAAGAAGGTAAAACAAAAACAATACTTTTTAATTTATCGGGCCATGGTCATTTTGACATGTCGGCTTATACGCAATATTTTAGCGGTAAACTGGAAGACAGCACGTTAAGCGAAATTAAATTAAAAGAATCATTATCTTCATTGCCTGTTGTTTAATTTATAAAACAGCTGATGATAAATTTGTAGAGATACTTTTTATAAGTGTTAGAAAGTCTTCTTCATTTAAAGGGCGGGAAAAAAGGTAACCCTGAATATAATCGCATTTTAAAGACTTTAAGACCTCTAATTGCTCGCTAGTTTCAACGCCTTCGGCGGTAACTTTTAAATTCATGGCTTTAGCCATACTTATTACAGCCGAAACAATCATTTGATTTTCTTTGTTTGTCGTAATATTATCAATAAATGATTTATCTATTTTTAAATTATTTACCGGCATATTACTTAAGTTGTTTAAAGATGAATAACCGGTACCAAAATCATCAACTGATAATCCAATTTTCATGTTTGAAAATTTACGCAGTATCTCTATATTTTTTATAGAATCTGACATTAAAGAGGTCTCAGTTATTTCAAGATTCATATTTTCGGGCCATGCTTTAGTTTGTTCGATAATTGTTTTAAATAATGAAATCAGTTTAAGATTATTTAACTGCCTGGTAGATAAATTTACGCTAACATAAATATCATCTGTATTTTTTATTTCTTGTAATTTTCTTTGTACTTTACACCCTTCTTCAAACGCCCAGTTACCTATTTCTAAAATAGAGTCAGATTTCTCTGCTATAGGAATAAAGACAGCCGGGCTTATAAACTCGCCATCTTTTATCCAGCGGGCCAAAAGCTCTACACCAATTACTTTATCTCCATTAATATTAAAAATTGGTTGAAATCTAGCCTGAAATTCATTATTAATTAAAGCGGTTTTTAAATTATTGGTAATAAATAATTCCTGTTTTGAGGCTTCTTCAAGATCACTGCTAAAAATACGCCAAATATCTCTTCCTTTCGTTTTAGCTTCATACATGGCCACATCGGCGTTTCTAATTAGCTCATTCGCAAAAATTTTACCGCCTAAGCCAAACGCGATTCCCACACTGCCGCTTATATAATGTTCAATATCATTAATTAAAATAGGCTCGTGCAAATTCTTTACAATTCTGGCGGCAATATCAAAAGCTTCCTGCTTATTATTTATATTCTCGCATAAAATAACGTATTCATCCCCGCCAAATCTTGATACCGTATCACCCGGCCTTACTGTTTTAAGAAGTAATTCCGCCGTCTTTATTAAAAGTTCATCACCGCTGTCATGACCATAAGAGTCGTTAATTAGCTTAAAGTTATCGAGATCAACAAATAAAACAGCGATTTCTTTTTGACTTCTTTTTGATCTTTCAAGCGCGTTTGATATTCTATCTTGAATTAAAGCTCTGTTTGGCAAACCAGTAAGAGGATCGTGTGTGGCCTTCCATGTTAATTTTTCTTCTATTTTTTTCTGTTCGGTTAAATCTTTTATTGACGCAATCATAAGCGTTCCGCTTTCCGTTTTAATTTTTGAGATGCCGGCAATAGCGGGAAACTCAGAACCGTCTTTTTTGTAACCGGCTATTTCACCCCGAACACTCATTCTTTTTTGTTTTTCTTTTGAATAAAAAAACTCTTTTATCTGCATAGTATGTCTTTCTCTATATCGGGGCGGTATTAGCATATTTAATGAATGACCAAGAAGTTCTTCTTCAAAATAGCCAAATAAGTCACATGTAAAATCGTTTACATACGCGATTCTTCCCATTTCATTTATTCCTATTATAGCTATATCGGTTAATGACAATATCTTTTGAGCCGTAACGCCAGCCTTATTTTCTTCTATAGAAGAACTCTCAACAATAAAAAAATATTCCCGCTTGTTATTTATATCAACAATATTTTCAAGGCTGCACTGGTATTTATTTTTAGTATAAAATGATTCACAAATAAATTTTCGCGGATTTTTATCTACTGGTAATTTTTCAAGTATAACTTCATCAACACTAAAAAAATCAGTTATTTTATTGCGATTTATATTAAAAGAATCGTCATAAAAAATAATATTCTTAGCGCTTTCATTCATGTTAATAATCTTAAAATTACCATCTAAAATAAATAAGGCGGGTATAATATTTTCAGGCTTTTTATTTATATCTATATGATATATTTTGTTATTTATTTTATGGGTATTGTCTTTAACTATTTCTGAATTTGTTTTTATAGATCTATATCTATCTGGAATTACAGGCTCAATTAATCCAAAATTTTCAATGATAGTAAAAGAACCATTGTCTTCACATCGCGATAAATATGAATTTACAAAAGCATGGTGTGTTTTGGCGTCCATCATTACCTTGCCCTGAGGTCCCAAAACCTCTACTTCTTCTAATTCTTTTATGAGATGTTCTGCCTTGGTTGAATTCGCTTTTTTAACGGCTTCTGCAAATGCTTTTACGCAAATATACGTTCCCTCGCCAAAATTAGTAAGAACTCCATTGCCTTTTGGCCAAATACCTGATACCCCCTCATATTTTTTTAAACGGGACATCAGCTTTTTATTTTCTTTTGTTTGTACATTCATAAAATATGTATTACTGGAATACAATCCGCTTCTAATTTTTGCTGATAACGAACCTACCATCGCTTCATCATAATGCCCCATAACTACGGCCATTTTTTCTTTTAAACCTTTTTCAACAAATTTTGTTAATAAGTTTACCTGATCTATACCCGCAAAATAAGGCACAAATACGTCCGCTCCTGATTTTAAAAGATCATCTAATAAAATATCAATTTTATCGCTGCCAATAGGAAGGTATTCTTCGCCAACAACCTCGCCGCCTATTTTTATAAGACTTTTTTTAGCCGCGTCTATAGAACCTTTGGGCCACTCATAATTTGAGCCGGCGAAAAAAAATTTTAAACCAAATTTTTCGGCCATGTAAGGAATCATCTTATCTATCTGCTGGTTTGGCAAAGCCGCAAAATGAAAAAAGTACTTATTTGAAATACTGCCTTCATAAAAAGAAAAATTAAGCAGGGGTATTTTTTTAGGTTTAGCAACCTGATTAGCCACCGCTATCCGTGAATTAGAAAGCAAATTACCTATAATAGATACGCACTTTTCTTTTTCAATTAGATTTTTAGCCGCGGGTACCGCTGTTTCTGGTAAACTGCCGTCATCATATATTATAAGTTCTAATTTTTTACCGAGCAGTCCGCCTGATTCATTTACCTCGCTTACGGCAATTTGAGCCGCCCTTGAAATTTCTTCACCATATAAAGAAACCAAACCGGTAAGAGGCGACAGCAGCCCTAAGCGTATTGTATCATTTTTCATTAATTTTTAATATACATTGCACTTATTATTGCGGCAATTTTTGGTTGCTTTATTTGATATTTTTTAAAGTGCTTCTATTCTCAATTTAATATAGAATAAAAATAGAAGACAATTCGAATCATTTAATTTCATAACTAAAATCTTTTATTCGAAAATATCGTTTAATCTGTATAATATTTAATATTATAAGAATAAAGAGGCGGCCAAATTAGTGGAAACAATTTATTCTGATACTGCACAAAAAATAGAAATATCTTTATAAAATTTTTTTTATTATATTTATCCTATCTGTTTTTTATAAATTATCCATATGTTAAAAAAACGAAATCTAATTCTTATCATTTTCTTTTTAATCACCGTTATTTTCTCATACACCTCAATCATATTCTGCTCAAATAAATACACGAAAGAAGAAAACAATAAGGTCATAAAAAACCATACAATAAAAACGCATTCATGGTATAACACGGGCCATCACAATCTAGATGGAGGATTTATAAATCCATGGGAAAAAGAATTTGAAAGCCCGGGCTTTAAAGGTTTTATGTGGGTTATGGGCAAACTATTTAAATTTATTGATTATCCTAAAACACCTTCTGTTGAAATAAATAAAAAAATTCTTTTTTCTAAAAATCCTGAGTTTAAAATTTTCTGGATAGGCCACGCGACAACTTTGATTAAGCTTGGCGATTTATATATTATTACCGATCCTGTTTTTAGCTTAACCGCGGGACCCACCAGCTTTACGGGAACATCTCGAAAAACACCGCCAGCAATTGAAATTTCTAATCTCCCTGATATTGATATTGTATTAATTTCACATAATCACTACGATCATCTTGACAAAAGCAGTATTCTTGAAATAAAAGAAAAATTTAATCCTCTTTTTATGGTTCCTTTAAATGTAAAAGAAACTCTTTTAGACTGGGATATAACAAATGTTATAGAATTAGACTGGTATCAATATATAGAATATAATAATCTACAAATTAATTGTACACCCGCTAAACATTTTTCTCAAAGAAGCATTGCCGATAGAGATGAAACGCTTTGGGCGTCATGGTATGTTAAATCTATAAATTCAAAATATTCGTTTTTTTTCGCGGGCGATACCGCCTACAGCCCTCATTTTAAAGAAATTGGTGAAAAGCTGGGAGCTCCCACGGCCGCTCTTATGCCTATTGGCGCTTACAAACCCCGCTGGTTTATGAGCCGGGTACATGTAAATCCACAAGAGGCTTTACAGGGATTTCTTGATATGAAGGCCGAAAATTTTATAGCTATTCACTGGGGAACTTTTGCCCTTGCTGATGAACCGTTTCATGAACCCATGAAAGAAACTACAAAAATCGCGAAAGAAATGCAAATTTCTGCCGAAAAAATACATATACTCCCTATTGGGGGGTATTTTTCGGTGGATGGAAAAAATGAATGAAATAAATAGTTTTCTTAATAAAATATTCGTAGAAGATACTTTTGAATTAATGACGCGCGTGCCTGAAAACAGTGTCAATTTAATTATAGCTGACGGTCCTTATGCCGTTACCACACATAAATGGGACAAGGTTAGTTCTATACAGGAATATAATTTAAACTTAATAAAAAACTTTAGCCGCATATTAAAACCCGGCGGCAGCGCCTATCTTTTTGGTAAGAACGATTGTATAGACTTTATTGACTACCGACCTTATCTTAACTTAAACAGCCGTATTATCTGGTACCAGCCCAGCCGTTTAGCGCAAGGACGAAGAAATTATACCAGTAATTATGATATCATCTGCTTTTTCTCAAAAGGACAAACCAAAACCTTTAACCTTGACGATATTCGAATACCCCAGCTGGTAGAATTAACCCAAAGATTAAGATGTGAAAACGTACCTTCAGTAAAAAAAGGACGTTTTAATAAAACCAAGTTTAATCCTAAAGGTAAAAATCCTGGGGACGTATGGGGAGATATAAAGCAGCTTACCTATCGTTCTAAAGAATTAATAAGCCGTGAAATGTTAAACACAATTCAAAAACCCGAAAAACTTTTAGAACGGCTTATAAAAGCAAGTTCTTATAAAGGTGATATTGTTTTTGACGCCTTTGCCGGAACAGGTACGGCTCTTAAAATAGCGAAAAATTTGGGCAGAAAAGTTTTTGCCGCTGAAACTGATTATAAATTGGCCCAAATATCATCTTTGCGCGCTAGCGGCATGCTAATTGAAAATGATATTAATTATGCATATGCTTAATACCTAAAACTCAATCTTAGAAAAGAAGTCTCTATAGATAAAAACCTATTTTGTCTAAAATAAAACCGGCGGTGATAAGCCGAGCCTTGTAAATGGGTTACTTTTTTTACGGCTTTCTGGTCATGCCCGATAATGCCAGGCTTTTTTTCATTTGGATAGATTTTTTCAAACACCGCTTTCATTAATCCGTATACGTCATTAGTTTCATTAAAAAGAATATCAAATTTATTTTCACACTCTTGCACAAGCGGGTGCGAGCTCGCGTAAGAATATGTTTTACCTGCATTTATATCAAATAAAAGAGGAAACGATAAAGCGTCTAACACAAGAAATGAATTAAATTTATATTCCTTTTCATTTAATAAAAAAGCAAAGTGCTCATAAGAACCGTATCCCGAATCTACTGAAAAAACAACATCAGGAATAATATTATAGGCGTGCAAACTTCCTAAAGCGGTATCGGCACACCAGATTATTTGGTCAGCTTTACTATTTTTATATTTCCATAAATACTCATCAACAGAGGGACCGCCAAGAATAAATACATTTGGCTTTTTTAATTCTTTTGATATTTTTTTCGCACTCATCCATTTTTGTTTATTTCTTTTAAAATTATATTCCCAAACTGCTTTAAAATGAGAAATTGTTTTTAACCTTACAGCCGCCTTTTTTATGCCTTTTTCAATAAAGTTTTTAATGATAGAAAAAGAATTTAAGTTAACTAATGATGGATGAAAGAGAATTTCAAATTTATCATTTGCCGAAATATCACGTATAAAAACTTCCCAGCTTTTTTGATTATTTAAAAGCACAAAATTTTTTTGATAGCCGATTTTTGAAAAATCACACATAGAGAACCAAATTAAATTCTTTTCGAAATTTTTTAATTGATTACCTATTTTTTCATGATATGGGGCGGCATACAAAAGTTTCTTGTTTTCTTTTTTAAAATGGGCGAGCTTTTTTTTTAAAACTTCTGCCTCTCTAAGAAACGAACGATTTGAATAAACCGCTATTTTTTTTTCTGCCACAAGAAAATATTTATCTTCTGCTGCTTCTTTATTGAATAAATTAAATACATCCGCCATTTTAATGGATAATTGTACGGTTTATTTTAAGCTGTAAAGCAATGCTTCTTTTTACAATTATTTTTTCATCTATATTTAATTCAAGTTGAACATTAATTCTTGAAGGAATTTTAAATTTATCTTCTAAAAAGTTTTTATATTTTTCTTTATAAATCGAAAAGAGAGGCAAAGAGGCCGACACAATACCAGGCAGAATATTTATTTGATTTATTTGAATTTTTTCTGTTTCGCGGGCTATTATTAAGTATGCTTTTAGGTTTTTCTGCCAGTTTGCAAAAACAGTTTCACTTAGCGCGGGAGAAATTTTTAACTGAAAAGACAGCGCTTCTTTTGATTGAAATAAAGAATTAATAAAATCTTCCATTGTTCCTGTAGTTTGTGGATTTTCAAGCACATAAACCGCTTCTTTGGCAAGAAGAGGAGGCAGACATTCATATTCTGACAATTCTTTACAAAAAGAAAATTCTTTTTTAGAAACTTTGGCTTTACCATCGCAAAAAAATACAGCAAAGATAACAAAAAAAAAATAAAAGTATATTTTTAATTTACATAAATTCATAAAAATATTTTCTAAGAAAAATACTTATATAAACTAACGCCGTAATTAAAATTAAAAACGCAATAGAACGATAGTTAAAGACTTTCTCTTTAGATATACTATTATTTAAATTGGTAATTAAATCGTTTTCTTTTTCGCCGCGGTTGCCTATTTTTAAATAAGGATATATTAAGAAAAAAGAAATCAAAAGTAAAAACATCTTAACCATAAAAAATAAGATATATTTAACTTCTAATATATTTTTCTTAAATACGAATATTAGAAAAGTTCCCGAAACAATAGATGTAAATAAAGAAATATTTAAAAATCTTATGTATTTTTGTGTTAATTCTTCACGATAATTTTGAAAATAGAGGTAATCTCTGTATTTATTAAAAATTGGATTTATTACCAATGCCAATATTGCAGAACCACCTCCCCAAAAAATACTGCTAACTACATGTACCGTTAATAGCGCTGTGCCAAAAATTTCCATCCTTTTATAAAAAGGAGTTTTTACTCTTCGTAGTATAGCTCAAGCAGATTTCCGCCGGGATCTTTTAATATAATATTTTCGCCCTTAGAAGTTTCAGAGGGACCGGCCACAATAGGTATCGCGTTTTCTTCAATATCTTGCAGGGCTTCAGTAAAATCATCTACATCCATAATAAAAGATAAAAGCGGAACCTTATTCTCATTTTCTTCTGATTTTTCTACTTGCTGTAGTTTTAAAGTAAGATTATCAAATGACACAATGGCGCTGTTTTCTTCTTTTAACGTAAGTTCAAAATCAAAAAACATAGTATAAAACTCAATGGATTTATCAATATCGACAGCAGGCACATTAACATGCTGAAAAGACTCTATTATAATCATATTTTTCCTTTCTTTTTAGTTTTTGTCAAACCATTATTTAAATATGCGTTTTCAAGCGTTTTTTATTCTTATTAAATTTTTTTGAATGGCCTCATATTTTCCTATATACGTATATATTATATAAAGTGCTTGCCGTGATATAGGATATTTAATAAAATACATATTATGAAAATGAAACTAGCAGCAGTAATTATTTTTCTGGTCGCCGGAGCAGCCTTTTTGGTTATCTCGTCAAGCGGCGATGCAGGACATCCGCATTATCAGTTAAAAGAATTTCATGATGTATTAAAAACAAACCCTCAAAAACTGCAAAACCGTTATATGACCGTTTATGGTAATGTTAAAGAAGGTACTATCGAAAGAAAAGGTATAAAAGCAAATTTTGTTATTGAAAAAGATGGTAAAGAGTTACCCATTTTTTTTACCGGGAAAACACTTCTTCCCGATACCTTTAAAGAAGGCAGTGAAGCCACTATAGACGGTAAGTATGACATGCAAAAAAATATTTTTATAGCTGATAAAGTAATGGCAAAATGTGCCTCTAAGTATAAGTCTATTGCTGAAGACGAATCATAAACCAGTTAATAGTTGAAAAGAAAAATTATCTATGGTAGAAACCGCGTCAGTTCTATTTACATTTTCTATAGCAACTTCTTTATTTTCTATTCTCGCAGGCATAATAGGTATAAATAAAAAAGACGACAAGTACTTATTTTTTTCACGCCAGAGCGCCATTTTACATTTTTATATACTGCTAGCCTGCACAATTATATTAATATACCTTTTAGTTCTTCCTGATATGTCGGTTTTATATGTTAATAATCAGATAAACCATGCTTTACCTTTATTTTATAAAATAACCGCTATATGGGCAGGTCAGGCAGGCTCATTACTTACATGGAATTTTCTTCTTGTTTTGTTTTCGGTAATTGCCATAAAAGACGTAGAAAGAAGAGAACCTGCTTTAGTACCCTATATGATAATTATACTAATGAGTATCAGTTTTTTCTTTTGCGCTCTGGGCAACTTTTCAGCAGATTCTGATCCTTTTAGATATTTAGTTTCAGATGGCAAGCCCTATACCATGCCAGACGGCAGGGGGCTAAATCCGCTTCTTCAGCATTGGGCAATGGTAATTCATCCCCCTACTTTGTATTTTGGATATGTGGCATTTTCAATACCTTACGCAATTGCTATGGCTGCCCTAATGGTAAAAAAGATGAATTTAAATTGGACAAGATTAATTCGGCGTTGGACACTTTTTGCATGGTTTTTTCTTGGTGTTGGTATGCTGCTTGGCGGTAAATGGGCCTACGAAGAATTAGGCTGGGGTGGATACTGGGCATGGGATCCGGTTGAAAACGCATCGCTTTTCCCATGGCTTACGGGAACAGCTTTTTTACATTCTATTTTAGTGCAAGAAAAACGGGGTATGTTAAAAGTATGGAACATGAGCCTTATTTCTATTTCGTTTTTAATGTGTATTTTTGGAACTTTTTTAACCAGATCGGGCGTTGTAAGCTCTGTTCATGCTTTTGGCGGTTCAAATTTAGGCGGATTCTTTGTTGTTTTTATGCTGATTATCATTTTTGGTAGCGCTTACGTAATTTTAACGCGTCTTTATCTTTTAAAATCAGATAACGCTTTTAATTCATTTTTAAGCCGTGAAGCAGGATTTTTATTTAATAATGTAATATTATTAATCGCACTTTTTACCACGGTATGGGGGACCATGTATCCCACCCTTACTGAAATGTTTACAGGCGATCGAATATCTCTTACAGGAATATGGTTTAATAAATGGATGGCTCCTATTGGTCTTCTGGTTCTTTTTTTAACGGGAGCCGGTCCCTTGTTAGCATGGAGAAAGACTGCGAAAACTACATTAATTCGAAATTTTAGACTTCCTTTTACATTTTTACTTTTAACATTAACTATGTATTTTATCGCGAGATATTTAATGTATAAAACTCTTACTCTTGAGGCATTAAAACCGATGGCCGGTATATCTTTCGCGCTTTCGGCTTTTGTGATTAGCGGAGTATTGGAAGAATTTTATAAAGCGACAAAAACAAGAATTAATTATACAAAAGAAAACTTCTTACTAGGGTTCATGCTGGTTCTTTTTCAAAACAAAAGACGTTATTTAGGATACATGGTTCATATAGGATTCGCTATTATTATGATAGGTTTTACAGGCACAGCTTTTACTAAAGAAGCAAAAATTTCTTTAAGAAAAGGTGAAGCTGAACATTTTGCTGGTTATACAATTGAAATTGCTAATTATGAAAAAACTTCTTATGCTTCGTCTCAAAAAAGGCAGCTGCCTCTTTATTTTACCGATAAAGTAACGGTAAATGTTTATAAAGATAATAAATACTGGCAAAGCGATGTAACTGAAATTAGAAAATATCCCATGTTCAATATGCAAACGGGAGAATATGACGATTCTCAGCCTACGTCTGAACCCGCTATAATGCCTTCTATTATAGAAGATGTTTATGTTCAATACGGAGGTCAGGAAGAAGACGGCAGACTTGTTCTTCAGGTTTGGGTAAATCCTCTTGTTTTTTGGGTTTGGTTTGGATTTATTTTCTTTACTATCTCGGGCATAATGCTTCTTTTACCTATAGGTGAAAAAAGATTTATTAAAATAGGTTCTTTTACCGCCAGTGTAGCTCCTGTGGCGGCCTCAACGGCAAAAAGTTGACAAATTTGTTTTTTTTTATTAAATAAAAATTATGAGAGGATATAAACACTGCCCTTACTGTGGAAAAGAAAAAAAATTTGACTGTAGATGTGAATATGGTCAGGTCATGAAAATAAAAATGGATCCTAATGAAAAACAAAAAGGACTTTTTCATAAAAAATACTGTCCCAAATGCGGTAAAAACTGTACTGTTACTACCTGCTCTTCATGTAATATCTCATTTTCAAATGAAGATTTTTGGATTTCCCGTTTATGGTAAAATGAAGCGCGGCTGTTGAGGCCGCGCTTTTTTCATATTGGAGAGATCTTTCTCTACTTATCAAGTGACAGGATAATTACATAACCCATCGCTTAAGAAAAAGATGCAGTAACAAATTATAGGGAGTACAATTTGTTACTATATTTTCGACAAACTTAAAACATAAACTTGATTAAATAAATTTAAAACTTGAAAAATAACTTGTTTATTATAGCTTCACTAAAAAGCTAACATATATCAAAGTTGTTTTTGACATGATTAAGTGTTTTAAAAACGTGGATTTATATTAACTACATTACTTGATATTAAACACAAAATGACAAATAAATTAAAAGAAAAAGAAGTTATCAAGGAAGAAAGCCGGTGTTTTCACTGTGGCGATAAAATTCCCCAGCAAAAAAAATATTTCTTTAAAGAAAATAATCAATCCTTAAATGAAAAAATATCTATTCATTTTTGCTGTAAAGGATGCCTTCAGGTTTATGTGCTGATTAATGAATCTGGCAATAAAAATTATTATGAATACCGTGAAGAATTTTCTCCGCGGCCAGATAAAGAAAAAACTAACAAGCTACCTTATGAGATATGGGACGAAGAAATTAAACCAGATGAAAAAGGCATTAAAGAAGCTTCTTTTGTAATTCAGGGAATACACTGCGCTTCATGCGTTTGGCTTAATGAAAAGATGCTAAAAAAAACAAAAGGTATTATTGAAGCAGAGGTACAGCTAGCCACTAACAGGGCCAAAATCAAATGGAATTCTAAAATAATTTCTCTTCGCCAAATATCGAAAATTGTTGCCGCAATAGGATATACTGCCTTGCCGGTAAAAAAAACTGAAGAACAGGAAGCAAAATCTTTTTCAAATAAAATGTTAAAGCGGATGGTAACAGCCGGATTTTTTACGGGAAACACCATGCTTATAAGCGCCGCTTTATATGCTGGATACTTTAGTTTTATGGAAAAAGACATAAAAAACTTTTTTCATTACGTTAGCTGGTTTTTAGCTACACCCGTACTTTTATATTCAGCAAAACCTTTTTTTCAAACAGCATATTATTCTTTAAAACAAAAAATATTAAGTATGGATTTACTGACAGTTTCTGGTATTTCTTTGGCTTATTTTTACAGCATTTATAGTACTGTAACTGAAAAGGGTGAAGTTTATTTTGATTCCGTTTGTTTTGTTACCTTTGCGATTCTAATAGGCAGATATATTGAAGCCATTTTTAAAGAACGCAGCCTTTTTTATATTGAAAATCTTGGCAAAAGCCTGCCTAAAACAGCTAGAATTTTACAAAACAAAAACCTAAAAAAACCTTTAGAACTTCCTATTGAAAAAATAAAAATAGATGATATTGTTTTAGTTTATCCCGAAGAAATAGTACCATTTGACGGTTTTCTAGTAAATCCATCCGCTGAAGTGGAAGAATCTATGCTAACAGGTGAATTTAAAGCCATTCATAAAAAAACAAACGATTTAATACTGGCAGGATCTAAATGCGTAGGAGAATCTATAAGAATAAAAGTAGCTAAAAAGCTTGAAGACTGCGCGATTCACAATATTTCTAAACTGGCAGAAGAAAGCTTAAACAGAATGCCCGTTATTCAAAAATTAGCCGAAAAAGTCAGCCGGTATTTTATAGCTTTTGTGTTTATAGGCGCTTCGGCAACTTTTCTTTTTTGGAAGTTTATTAAAACAGGCAGTATAGATGAAACAATTTTACATACAATATCTCTTCTTATTGCGGCATGCCCCTGTGCTTTAAATTTATCCATTCCTACCGCCTATATTGTTGCTTCTCAAAAAGCTTACACACATGGTATATTAATGCATGGCGGCCGCGTTTTAGAAAACATTGCTAAATGCGATATTGTAGCATTTGATAAAACAGGAACTCTTACCGAAGGGAATATGAAAATTACTAAAACTCATGTATTTTCAAATACTGTCTCTCAAAAAAAAGTACTTGAAATTGCCTACGGTCTACAGAAAGAAACTCAAGTAAAACATCCTGTATCTAAAGCTTTTTTACAAAAGAATATAAAAACATATCTTAAGTTTAATAAAACAAAATACACCGCTGGCCGAGGCATACGCGCTTTTCAGGGTAAAACACAATATTTTTTAGGTTCTCAAACATATATGAAAACGCTTAAGATATCCATACCACAAGTTAAACATTCGTCTACAGAAAGTTTGGTATATTTGGCAAAACAAGAAAACCAGAATAAAAAAATATTAGCTGTTTTTTTTCTTTCTGATTCTTTAAGAGAAAATTCTTATGAAATTTTAAATGAAATTAGCAAAAAGAAAGAATTGATTCTTCTTACCGGCGATCAAAAAAAACCCGCTGAACAAATCGCGAAAAAAACAGGAATAAAAACTATTTTCGCAGAAGTAAATCCGCACGAAAAAAAAGAAATTATTGAATCGTTTCAAAAAAAAGAAAAAATAATTACAATGGTTGGCGATGGCATTAACGATGCTATTGCTCTGGCAAAAGCAGATACCGGCATTAGTTTTGCCAATGCCGCTGAGATCTCAATTTATTCCAGCGATATTCTTTTAATGGGCAACAACTTAAATCAGCTTTCTTTTCTATTTCGACTCGCCTTACAAACCAGAAAAAAAGTACTTCAAAATTTATCTTTTTCTTTTTTATATAACAGCGCCTTACTACCCTTGGCGTTCGCTGGTTATTTAATTCCTCTTATCGCGGCCTTGGCGATGTCTGCCAGCTCTATTATTGTCGTACTTAACTCTTTAAGATTATACAGGGTAAAATAAGATATAAATTAAAATAATAAAATTTATTTACAAATCACATGAAAAAAATAAACTAACTCTTAGAGTTTTTCTGCCCCATTTAAATCTCATGAGTATAGAATCAAAAGATAAATATTTAAGTAATATTATATTATTTTTGCTCTTTTTTTTGTTTATTTTTTTTGTGTGTAAAAAAAAACCAGATGAGCAAAGTACATTGGGCAATGATATCATAATAGAAAAAAAATTCGCTAAATACAGGGCTAAAGTATTTGCAGATAAAAGCCTGAAAAATTCTCTTACTGTTTTAGAAAAAGCCGAAGAGGTGGGCCTGCTTGAAGAATTAGAAACCTCAAAGAAAGAAGAATCAATCGCCCGAATACGCCTTGCTGATGGCAAAGAAGCATATGTAGAATTTAAACATCTGGCCAATATGCCTGTTGTATTTATTGAAAATACTAAAGCTTTTAACAGACCCACAATAAGCAGTAAAATTGTAGAAACTATACCCAAAGGTACTTTAGGATTTATTCTTGAACAAAATGGCGGATGGTCAAAAATTTATATAGGAAAAATAAACGAAAACTGGATTACCAGACACTGGGTAGAAACAATTTACTATAAAACGGACAATAATCTGGTTTTTGAAATTAGAGAATATGAAAACGCGTTAAATTTATTAGTTGAGAATAAAATTGACGAAGCAAAAGAAAAACTAGAAGACTTATCAAACAGTGAAACTGAATTTGTTTCTCAAATAGCAAAACAAAAACTTCAGAATTTAAAAGTAAGCGACGTAGACTCTCAAGAACAAAACATCCCATCTGAAAACACAGAAAATAACGAGCAAATAAAATAATAAAATTTGTAATTTTAATTGACAAAGAAGAATAATAACTATCTTAAGTTATCAGAAAAATAAAAAGGAGCCTACAATGAAAAAAATAGTAATTTTTAGTATTATTTCTGTCGCTTTATTTTTTACAAATTGTGCTACAACAAAATATATGAGCGCAAAAGACGCTGAAGGCTCACGCCAATGGGGCCCTCTTGAAATTAAAACAACAACTAACGCCATGGTAAATTCTCTTTACAATTATTTAAAACAATCAAATAATCCGGCTTATTTAGATGTTTCAAAAATTAGAAATAGAACATCTGAACATATAGACACAAATATGCTGGCAAATGAAATCACAACAAATTTATTACAAAAACAAATAAAATTTATAGATAGAACCATGCGTGAAGAAACCATTAAAGAAATTGAGGCTGGCCAAACCGGTCTTATAGATTCTGAAAGCGCAATTCCCGTGGGTGAGTTAAAATCACCAAACTTTTTGCTGATGGGTGATATCATAGACAATGTACGCTTTGTTGACGGTAACCGTATTCAATATCTGGTTGTGACATTAAAACTTATTGAAACGGCCACATCTGAAGTAAAATGGCAAAATCAACAGGAGTTTTTAAAGGCCTCAGCAGAAGAAAAAATGTCCTGGTAAAAAATTAAAAAGATGAAAAAGAAATATATATTTTTATTTTTTCTTTTTTCTAATATTTTTTGTTCACAAAAATCTGGTTACAATAATTTAATTAGAGATTCTGAAAATCTTTTTTATAAAGAAAAACTACCCTACTCTGCTTCTAAAAATCTTATTGAACACGTAAATGAAGAAAACGAAGAACAGCTTTTATTTATGATGGAAGCCGCCTTTCTTCTTCATTCCGCTGAAAAATTTGATATAAGCAATAAGATACTTTTAAATGCCGATAAAAAAGCCGAAGAATTAGCCGTAAGCATTACAGAAGAAATGTTTTCTCTTCTTTCAAGCGAAACCACCAAAGATTATAAACCTGAAGATTATGAAAGGGTTTTATTAAACATGACCCTGGGTCTTAATTTTTTACTGCAGGAAGAATACGATTCGGCTTTGGTAGAGTTTAAAAAAGTAAATTATAAACTTGATATGATAAGGCAAAAGACGGGCCGTATATATAAAATAAACTTAATGGCAAAATACCTCGCTTCAATTTCTGCCGCTGCGGCAGACGACTTAGATTACGCTTATATCGAGCTTAAGCAAATAGAAAAAATAAAGCCCGGTATTCCCCATGTGGTAAGAGATATGATGAAACTTTGCTATAAGCTTAACTATATGGATGACTATGCCGTTCTTGCTAAAAAATATCCACGGTATAAATATACGCATGATGAAAATTTATCTGAAGTAGTTATTGTTTATGAAGAAGGTCTTTCGCCTATAAAAGTTTCAAGGGGTCCTCTTCTTCAATATAGGGGTATGAGAGAACTTCTAAAAGCATCAATTCAAGTTACATTAATCACTCAATCTGTAACCGGTGTTACGATATCGGCCGCTATGGCTATGCTTGGTTCAGTGGAGCATCCCATACCAACCTATCAAAAAAGACCGTATGATATAAATAAAATACAAATATCTCTTGAAGACGAAAAAGGAAAAAAATACAATATAGATCCCATTTTAATGAATGATGTTGAAGAAACCATGATTGGCAATTTTGAAGACAGCTACGCGAAGATGGAACAAAAAATGGTTTTAAAAATAGCAACAAAACTTATAGCTGCGATAGTTGCGCAAAAAGCAGCTGAAGCTACCGCTAAAAAGTTTAAACAAACAAAAGGAATAGCTGGTCTAATAGGAGTCGTAGCCGGCGTTGCCACGGGCGCCATTTTATTCAGCCTTGAAGAACCAGATGTAAGATGCTGGCATACGATTCCCGCCGCCTTTCAATCTGGCAGTCTTCTTTTGCCAGCGGGAAAATATAAAATGAATATTTCTTTTTTTAGCAAAAACGGTAATTTAGCGTGGGAAAGAGACGCCGGTGAAGTTGAACTAAAATCGAATAAGCCCAATATCTTTTTATATAGAACAGTTGATTAAAATGAAAAAAATATTATCTTTCATACTATTAATACTTTTAAGTTATGGCTTATCTTATGCCTCAAAAGAAGGCGCTAGAATAGGCATTATAGAAGCCCCTAAAGAGAAAGTATCAAAAGAAATCATCTTACAAAATAAAAATAAAGAAAACAAAACAAATACTTATGTAGATGACGGAAAAACAAAAATAATCCCTGCTACAAAAACAAAAGATAAGAAAACTAATAATTAATTTACTTATTAGCCGCGATTTTGAAATTTCTTTCTTCGATATGTCTGTTTAATTTTATGAATAAATGCAGGGCCAAAAAATATAAAATAATTGGTAAAAACAAGAATAAGATAAACTTTATCTAAAAATTCCCCGGTTAAAAATACATAACCAATATATGCCGCTGTTAAAAACCCCATCCACTTCATTTTTACCGGAAAAAATAACATAAGTATTTCATACTCAGGAAACATGGTAGCTACCGCTAAAAACAAAGTTGATTCAATAAATGAAAATGAAGTAATAGGCATATGAAAAAGAAAAGAAAAAGCTATTGTTAAAGCCACAGAAATAAAAAGATAAAAAGTTGTGTAAAACTCACCCCACTCTTTTTCAAGGGTATTAATTACAAAATATAGGAATAAAATAACAAAAATCATCCAAAACCCGCTAGAAAGGGGCACGGCCATAAATGTAAAAAGCCGCCAAAATTCGCCTTGTAAAACAAGTTCGGGTATTAAGAAAAGATTAAAAATAGCGTCTTGTCTTAACTGCAAAGTTAAAAAACCAAAAATTTGAAGAACAATAATATATAAAGCTAAATTAGGCAAAGAAAACCAGCCTATTTTTCTTTGCAGTTTTTTTAACCAGTTGGGAATATCACCGTATAACAATTTATTCTCCAATTAATTTTTGATAAATATTGTTTTTCTTGTTTTTTAAAATATCAAAAAATTGTTTGGGAGCGAGGCCTTTTCTAAAAGAAATATTAGTCAATATTTCGCGGTTTGAAGGAATTTCTTTTTGATATAAATTTAAATTTATTCTTAATGTAGTAAATTCTTCTAAAACATCTTCAATATGCTCGTCAGTAATATTTTCGGTTATAGACGGGCCCAGGCAGTGAAAGTTTATACATATAAAACACAATAGTATTAAGAATCTATATTTTTTCATATAATTATATAAACCAAACTAATTTAAAAACACTGGGCTTCAAGTAAATTCAAAGCAAAAACTCCTTTTTGATGGTTTTTCTTTTTATTGACAATACATCTATTAATCTTTTTGCTTTTGCAAATATTCTAAATTACAAGAATAAATTCATGAAAAATATTTTTAATAAAAAATACCGAACAGGTAAATTCCCCAGTTTAACAGTTTTTCAACTAAAATTTACTTTTAAACTTTTCTTAAGTTACCTTTTTTTATTTTCATTTTTCAGAATACTTTTTACTTTAATTTTTTATTCATCTGAAGACAATATAAACTTCTCACAATTTGTAAAAGCGTATATTACGGGCTTTCAGTTTGATATCGCCACAATTTTCTTAACTGCCGGTATTCCCGCTTTATTTCTTTTTGTTCCGGTAAAAAATAAAAAATATTATATCGCAATCTCTTATATTTTTTATACTCTTTTTTTTATTTCTTTTGGGGTTTTAATAAGTGATTTAGTTTATTACGCAGAGGCCGGTAAAAAAGTAGGTTTTGAAATTCTTATATTTTTTCAAAATATTTCTGTGGTTTTAAATATGGCTCTTACTACTTTCTGGTATTCTTTAATTTTTTTAGCAGCGGGGTTTATATTATTTTCTCTTCTTTGGAAGAAACTTTATGTTAATAACTTTCCTGAGTTAAAATATCTTAAATTTAAATTAACTACTTTTATCTTTTCTTTTTTAGGGTTTGTTTTTATTTTAGCCATTGGCATAAGAGGCATACACTCAACCCCCTTAAAACCAAACATGGCTTTTCAAAATGAAAATATGTTTTTAGGATATATAGCCTTAAATGGTCTTTATAATTCTTATTTGGCACTTTATGAAAAAGACCATGTTCCTTATCAAAACTATAATCAGGAAAACTCGAATACACATATAAAAGAATTAATCTATGCCGAAAACGAAACAGCCCTAGATAAAGATTATAATTTTTACAGAAAAATAAATACGAAAAAAAAAGAAATGAATTACAACGTTTTAATAATTATTATGGAAAGCTGGGGCTCAAAAGATTTAGGCATAAATGGGAACAGGCTAAATCCATCACCTTTTTTTGATTCTTTGACATCGCAAGGTTTATATTTTACGCACCATTATTCTACCGGTCAAAGAACAACTCCTGTATTTTCATCTATAGTAAGTTCTATACCCTCTCTTTTTGGAAGATCATATACCACAGCCTCATACAATAAGAATAATCAAAGAGGTTTTGCCAAAATTTTTAAAGAAAAAGGGTACAAGACGCTTTTACTTTATTCTTCAAAAAAAGGCTCTATGGGAATTTCAGATTACGCGCCTATAGCGGGTTTTGAAAAAATTATAACAAAAGAAAATTTTGATCTATCAAAAGTTAAAACAGACGGTGTATGGGGGGTTTATGATGAATATGGATTTCAAAGACTTCATGAAGAACTTGAAAATATGGGAACAAACTTTGCGGCTTTAATAAAAACTATACATCCTCATCCTCCTTTTACTATGCCGCATGATACACCTTATTATACCGAAAAAACTAAAATGACACCTTTTTATAACAGTATGCGCTATACAGATGAATGCTTAAAAAAATTTTTTACTCTCGCGAAAAATTCTTCATATTATAATAACACACTTTTTATAATTATGGGAGATCACGCATACGGTGACAAAAAAGGTATTGAAAAATTTCACACCCCTCTTCTTTTTTTCGCTCCCGGTTTTATAAAACCCGAAACATCGAATATGCTTGTTTCACAGCTTGACATTTTACCTTCTATTTTACATCTTTTAAATATAGAAACTGTTCATTCTTCTTTTGGTCAATCTTTTATAAACAATAATAAATATAAACCATGGGCAATCATTGATTTTGAAAGCTTCGAAGGCTTTATGACAGAAAATTACACCGCTCTTTTTACAGTCGATTCGCTTCACGGTATTTATAACCATAATAAAGATCCTCATCTTACAGAAAATTTATTTAACGAATTAAACAAAACAAACCCAGAAATTATAAAAACAATGCGTGAAGACTGGCAAATACTTTTTTCATCCATGGCTTACGCGGTAATGAACAATAAAATAGCGGCAAAATAACTATCGAATAGTTGACGCCGCCTGTCTAATTTTTAGTTTTGTTTATAATGAGTCAGTATGAAGAAAAACCATGTTTTTTAAACGGAAAATATCTGCCTTTAAAAGACGCTAATATAAATATTCGCACCCATGCGTTACAGTATGGTACCGCGTGTTTTGGCGGTATACGCGCATATTACAATAAAAATAAAGATAATTTATATATTTTTCGCTTAAAAGAACATTACAATAGACTCTTAAATTCATCAAAAATACTACAAATGACAATGTCTTATTCTTATGAAGAATTTGAAAACATTCTTATCACCTGTCTTAAAAAAGGTGAATGGAAAGAAAACGCATACATAAGACCCATATTGTATAAATCTGACCTTGAATTATCGCCCAGATTACATAATGTGAAAGATTCGTTTTCTGTTTATATTATTCCCTTAAATGATTATCTTGATATTGAAAAGGGTTTAAATACATGCGTTTCATCATGGGTTCGTATTGAAGATAATCAAATTCCTACCAGGGCCAAAGCCACAGGAGGATACATTAACTCTGCTTTGGCAAAATCAGAGGCTTTGCAAAACGGTTTTGACGAAGCTATTTTTTTAGACAGCGGCAAATTTGTTTCTGAAGGTTCGGCATCTAATTTATTTTTAGTTAAAAATAATGAACTTATAACGCCAGATTTACCAAGCTCTATTCTTGAAGGTATTACGAGACGAACTGTTTTAACGCTTGCTGAAGAAAACAATATAAAGTTTAAAGAAAGAAGAGTGGGTAGAACTGAATTATACACCGCTGATGAACTTTTTTTCGCCGGTACAGGCGTTCAAATCGCATGGATAAAAACTGTTGATAAAAGAACTATTGGCGAGGGCAAAATGGGCCCTATCACAAAAAAACTGCATGACCAATATTTTGATATTGTTACGGGAAAATTAGAAAAATATTCGAACTGGCTTACTGCTGTATATGATAAATAATTCATAATGTTTGAAAATTTTACTGATATATCGCCTCAAAGCAAAAAACTGGCATATCAATATTCAGTACGCGGGTGGCCGAACACTGTTCTTTTTTCTGGTGATTTAACTTCTGCGAAATCAAATTTTATTATTAATATTATTTCGAATGAGATAGAAAAAAACAGTACAGATAAAAATCCTGATAAAAATATTATTCGAAAAATGATACACGAGAATGAACATCCCGATTTTTATTTTTTTAAAGACGACACGATAAAAATAGGCGATCCTAAAAAACCCCAACAGGGCACCATAAGACACTTATTAAATCATATTCTGCCTTATTCTCCCAGACGATCAAAAAAAAGATATGTTTATTTTCAAAACGCGGGACTTATTAATGACGAAGCCGAATCTGCCTTATTAAAATCTTTAGAAGAACCGCCAAAACACACATATTTTTTTCTTTCTGCTTCAGATAAAGATTTTCTTAAAGAAACAATTGTTTCAAGATCAGCGGTTTTACCAATAGAAACTATTATAGATCCCCAAAAAGTTCAAAGCGATGCATGGGAAAAATTTTGGTATTTAAGCGGATTAAAAGACGATATAAATTATCAACTTTTAAAAGAATCTAAGTTTGCTGAAATTATACGCGATAAATATGATAATCTCTCATTTTCAGCGGCAGATTTTTTAATATTTGAAGATTTAGGATGGATCGAATTAAGAAAAAGATTTAAGAAAGAGAGTATCAATACGCAAACTTTTCTTTTAAGCGCCGCGTTTCTTCCTATTTTATATTCTATACGCGATAATTTAACTGAAAATTCCGTACCGGCTGTAAGTCCTATCGCGCTGCCTTTTAAATCAAAAGCTAAGAATATCGCCATAGCAAAAAAAATTAATCAGTTTTTTAACCGGTTAACTATTCGTTATTTTGGAACGCGTCCGCCTAACTTGAATATTATTTTCTTTTCTTTTTTAAATGATTTAATAAAACTTTGGACAGCGCCTGAACCTAATTAAAAACCAATAACGGATTCTTTGAGAATTTTACTGTTAATTCATCCCCGAATATAAACGAAAAAAACCGGTGCGAACCGTCTAAAAATATTTTTCCGCGAGCCATGCCAGAAATTACTTTGAACTTGTCATTTTCATTAACCATACCGTTTCTTATAGAATCTTTTTTGGGCCCGTATAACTCTCTAACTTGAAAAGCAAACTGTCTTTGTTTTTTTTTGTTAAAAGCTTCAAAAACTTTACCTCCGGCAGAATAATAAGCTGCCGAAGAACCGGTAGCGGTAGTAATCCAAATGCCTGAAGATTTTTGGGACTGTGATTTTTGATTATATTTTATTATATATCTGCTCGTAGTACAGGGACTGCTTTCGCTTACTAAAACATCGTTTATAACAGGCACTCCGCAGAATTTATTATTTATAAAGAAATCAAGCCTTTGAATTTGTCTTGGCTTTTCTCTGCCTGATAATATTTTATCAAATAATCTTTCAAGCTTTTGGGTTTCACCGGCATAAATAGCATGACAGTAATGACCTATACTGGTTTGAGGTGCTGAGTTTAACCCTAAAATATGATTTTTTTTGCAATGATGCGAAGTAAAAATAAATGTACCATCACCGCCTAATGAAACAGCTAAATCATTTTCTTTTATTACCGGCATTCTTCCGCTGCCTCGCGCATAAATTACTGTTTTTATACCGATTTTTTCTAAAATATTTAAAACATTTTCAATTGACTTCTCATGATTATAATGTGATTTCTTTATTTGATTAAATAGTGCATATCTTTTTTCTTCAAAAACACTTTCAAAAGCTTTTTCTTTAAATATATCAATTAAAGTTTTTTTATAAACAAGAACTATTCTATTCATTATTATAACTTAATCTAATATAATATTTAATACTTTTTCTGTCGCGTTTACGGCGGCCAATACCTGATCAGAATCTACGCCAAGAGTTGTAATTGTGTTTTCAGGTTTTTTTTCATCGGGCAGCCATGTTATTTTACATTCAACCAAGGCTGAAGTACTGCCGCCGGGAGGAATTCTTACTTCATAATCTACCAGCTTAGGCAGTTTAATTTTTTTCTCTTTGGCCCAGTTTGAAAGCGCATTCATAAACGCATCATAACCGCCGTCTCCGTTGCCGCTTATCATATATTCCTGCTTCTTATATTGAAACTTTATAGAACAAACGGCGTACAATCCCTTGCCAGAAGTAATAACCACCTTTTCAAAATGAAGAGTAATATGTTCAGGAAGCTTTAACACATCGGCCACTAAAAATGGTAAATCGGCCGCTGTTACAATTTTTTTCTGGTCGCCTAATTCTACAATTTTAGCCAATACTTTTTTCTTATTTTCTTCGCTAAGTTCAATACCAAGCTCTTTTAAATTATGTTCAATAGAAGCTTTACCCGCAAGCTTGCCCAAGGCGTACGATCTTTTTCTGTCGAATCTACCGGGAGCCAGAACAGTTTCATAAAGGCCGCCTTTTTTATCGCCATCTGCGTGAATACCGGCTGTTTGAGTGAATACATCTTCTCCTGTTACGGGTGCGTTTGGCGCGATTCGTTTTCCTGAAAAAGTTTCTACGACTCTAGAAAGTGAAATAAGCGATTTTTCGTTTATTTTAGTTTTAAGTTTAAGATTATCATGTATATTAACAACAACTTCTGCCAAAGACGCGTTACCGGCTCTTTCTCCCAGGCAATTTACGGTACAGTGAATACCATTTGCTCCTGCTCTTATAGCCTCTAAAACATTGATAGTAGCTAAACCATAATCATTATGCGGATGAAAATCAAAGTGGGCCCTAGGATATCTCTCTGTTAAATCTTTTAATGATTCATAAACTTCTGAAGGATAAAAGATTCCCAAAGTATCGGGAAGCATAATTCTTTTTACCGGATTTTTCAGTAAAAACGCAATTATTTCATACACATAGTTACGTGAATTTCTGTATCCGTTTGAAAAATCTTCAAGATAAATATTAACATCAATTTTATTTTTATTGGCGTATTCTATTACATAGGCGATATCTTTAAAATGTTCTTCAGGTGTTTTTCGAAGCTGACCTTTAAGGTGTTTGAGACTTCCTTTCGTAAGAATATTTAATACACGAGCTCCGGTTTTTTTAAGCCAATCAACAGAATGTTTGCCGTCAACAAAGCCCAAGATTTCAATTTTGTTTATATAATCTTTACCGGCATTTTGGGCCCAATGAATTATATTTTTAACTGATTTTTCTTCACCCTCAGAAACTCTAGCTGAAGCTATTTCTATTCTATCAATATTCACTCTTTCAAGCAATAGACGGGCAATATGAAGTTTTTCGGCGCTGGCAAATGAAACATTATGAGTCTGCTCGCCGTCTCTTAAGGTGGTATCAAGTATCTCAATTATTTTTGGCATAGGCTCACTATTTATTACGGCAGACTATACTTTAAAAGTAAAGCAAAGTATATTTTTTTAATAGTGTCGATTGATTTTTTTTATTATACAAGGCGGCAAGGGTTTTTTTAATTTTACCAGTCGACCCCTTTTTGCGCTAAAATTCCTTTTTCAAACGGATGTTTTATATTTTTCATTTCTGTCACTAGGTCGGCTTTTTTAATTATCGATTTTTTCGCGTTTCTGCCCGTTAGTATAAGATGTAATTTTTCTGGTTTTTTTTCTAATACTTCAAGCACTTCTTTTTCATCAAGAAAACCAAAATCTAAAGCGTAATTTATTTCATCTAATAAAATCATTCGATATTTTTTTGAAAAAATAAGTTTTTTTGATTTTTCCCAGGCTTCTAATGTTTTTTTAATTTGAGTTTCTTTATTTTTAATATCCCAGGTAAATCCTGCGCCTATCGTATAAACATCTAAATTTTCAAACTTTTTTGCCAGTTTTTGCTCGGCATACTTATAGGCCGTCTCTTTTTTTAAAAACTGAACAACAGCTGCATTCCATCCGTGTGTAATTGTTCTAATTATCATGCCCATCGCTGCTGTTGTTTTGCCTTTACCATCACCGGTATGCACAATAATTAAGAACTTTTTTAGGCTGGGAGCTTTTTTATATTTTGTTTTTTTATCAATGGAACTCATTTTTTATTTTATATATTAGATTTCATAATAAAAATATTAATGCGGCTGTAAACACAAAACAATTAAATTTGTTTTAATCTTGACAGCATGTATTGTTATGGCGGCTTTTCTGTTATATAAAACAAGAATAAATAAATAGAAAATGGCATCATTAGACTTTATAAAACATTTAGAAAATGTATTAATAGAAAGGCAAAAAAACCCGTCTGAAAATTCTTATACAAGCCGCCTATTAGAGAAAGGCTACGATAAAGTACTGCAAAAAGTAGGCGAAGAAGCGGTAGAATATATATTAGAGGCAAAAAATAACAGTAAAGAAATGATAACCGAAGGCGCCGATTTATTATACCATTTTATTTTATCTTTAACGGCAAAAGGTTTAAGTATAGAAGATATTGTAAAAGAATTAGAAAACAGACATAACAAAAAAAATCAATAAAATCCAATGGACCAATTCGATTACAAGAATTTTAGAAAAGAAAAGGCAAAAAAGAATAAAAAAGAAGCGGCTAAAAGAGTAGTAATTCTTGGCGCTGGCCAGGTAGGCACCCATATTATGGAAAGACTTTCAAAAGAAGGGTACCATGTTATTTTAATAGATGAAAATGAAGAAAATATTAGAATTGCCAGAGAACTTGCTGAAGCCGCAACTATTGTAGGCAACGGCTGTAACCCCTTAATTTATTTTCAAATAGGATTAAATGAAAAAGATTTATTTTTAGCGGTAACTGATTCAGACGAAACAAATTTAGTCGCCTGTAGATTAGCAAGAGCTTTTGGATGCCAAACAAAAATCGCCCGTGTTCGACAACCTTTTTACCGTTCTTTTGAAAATACACCCATTGATTCACATTTTTGGAAGAGATGGGGAATAGAAGTATTATTCAATCAAGATGAATTAACTATTCAAGAAATTGAACATATCATTGAGAATGAGGGAGCTATAGACACCGTATTCTTAAATGGAGATAAACTTCAAGTTGTGGGATACAGGGTAAAACCAAACTCCCTGTTATGCGGCAGAAGGCTGGTTGGTTTAAGAGATGTTCCTATATTTGAAAATCTTCTTGTAGCAGCCGTTTCGACAATGCAGCCTTTAGAACAAAACGCTTCAGAGGCAAGTACAAAACAAAAAAACAAACCAAAAGAGCATACTCTAATTCCCAATGGTGACTATAGAGTAAAAGAAGGTGACCTTCTTTATTTATGCGGGGTCAAAGAAAATTTTTCAGGTATTGGTGAATTATTTGATCCCGATTTAGTAAAAGGATTTAAGCATATATTTATTTTAGGCGGCAGTTTACTGGCGAATCATATTGCCGAGAGATTTTCAAAAAAATATTCTCGAAAAACAATTTATTTGTTGTTAAAAAATAAAAACGAGGCTAGAGTAGCCAGCGAATCTTTATCTAGCAAAATACATGTTCTCATGGCCGACGCGCATGATATAAACGATTTAAAAGATGAAGGGCTGGATAAACACTGTATTTTTATAGCAGCCTCAGCTAGCGAAGACGACAATGTGTTAGCATGTCTTTTAGTAAAAGAAGAAACAAGAGCAAGAACAATATCTATTATTCAAAGTTCTACTTATATGCATTTAGTGCCTTATTTAGATGTTGATGTCGCCATAAGCCCTAAACTACTATTGGTAGATGATGTTTTAAAGGCATTACGCGGAGGGGCATATGATATACTTTCTGCTAAAGATAAAGACGCAGAAATATTAGACTTTGTTGTCACAAAAAAGAGTAACATTGCCGGTAAAACGCTTAAAGAATGCAGTCTGCCGAAAAATTCTATAGTTATGGCAGTATCAAGAGAAGAAGAAATAATTATTCCTCGGGGTGATACAAAAATTAATATAGGCGACCATCTCGTATTCTTTGCTCTAAAGACCGCTATAAAAGAAATTCGAGAAATCTTTCAGGAACACTAAAATGAATTTTAAAGCTTTGGCTTCTCTTATCAGTATTTTGCTTTTTTTAAACTCGCTTTTTCTTCTTATTTTTGTTTTAATCGCGTATTTGATTTATCCTGCTGAAAATCAATATATTGCATTTTGTATATCTTTTTTAATCGTACTTTTTTCAGCAATTTTTTTGAGGCTTTGGGGCGGCAAAATAAATCCTGAAGACATGAGCTTTCGCGAAGGATTTGCTGTAGCAGGGCTAGGATGGATAATAATAGCTTTTTTTGGTGCTTTGCCTGCTTATATATCTGGTGACATCCCCTCTTTTACTGATGCATATTTTGAAAGCATGAGCGGATTTACAACAACGGGAGCTTCTATTTTATCAAATATTGAATCACTAGGACACACTGTATTATTATGGCGCTCTTTTGAACACTGGCTTGGCGGCATGGGTTTTATTGTATTATCTCTTGCATTATTGCCAGCTTTAGGCATAGGGGGGATGGAATTATACAAAGCAGAGGTTCCGGGACCTTCTCCTGATAAATTAGTGCCTAGAGTAAGCGAAACGGCCCGTTTATTATATATAGTATATACATTAGTTTCATTAACACAATGTTTACTTTTATGGATGGGCGGCATGAATCTTTTTGAATCATTATGCCATACTTTTGGTACAATGGGTACTGGCGGGTTTTCACCTTTAAATCAATCAATAGGCTCTTATACTATTCGATCTCAGGCAAACACAATTTATTTTGAAATAATAATTATTATTTTTATGTTTATAGCCGGTACAAATTTCTCTCTTCATTATAAGGCCATGAAAGGTGACCTGCGCGTATATTTTAAAGATCCTGAATTTAGATTTTATATTTCGATTTTATTTCTTGGAATATCTACTGTCGCGGCTGACTTATACATTCACAAAAACTATAACTCAATACCAGAAATTATAAGACATAGTACTTTTACTGTAGTATCTATTATGACAACAACCGGCTATAGTACAGAAAACTTTAATAACTGGCCGGGATATTCAAAATCACTTTTAGTACTGTTTATGTTTATAGGCGGCATGGCAGGTTCTACAGGCGGTGGAATGAAAACATTAAGAATTATGGCCGTATTAAAAGAATCTTTTGCAGAAATACAAAGAACTATACATCCCAAAAAAATATATTCGGTACACTTTGGAACGACATATATATCAAGGGATATTCTTCAGTCATTAAATTCATTTGTTATTGTATATTTTTTATTCTATGGTACCGGATTATTGATACTTTCGGCCGCTGGTCTAGATTTTGAAACAACTGCTTCAATGGTTATAGCCTGTCTTGCCAATATAGGGCCAGGCCTTGGCCAAGTAGGGCCAGCAGAAAATTACGCGCATTTACCTGATTACGCGAAATGGGTACTTAGCTACTTTATGGTTTTAGGAAGGCTGGAACTTATTCCTGTAATTGCTATAATGCTGCCCAGAATATGGAAAAAATAACTTTTTAGAACCAAATTAATGAAAAGACCGAATAGCAGTAATTATTCTTTCAATATTTAGTTTAGTAAGATTTGGATACAGGGGCAGCAAAATACCTCTTTGGTAGAGCTTTTCTGTATTAGAGAACTCAGAAGCAGATTTATTGGTTAACCGGTGAAGCGGCCCATACATTAAAGTATATCTGCATTCAATATTTTTGTTTTTGAAAAAACTTTCAGATTTTTCTAAAGCTTGTTTACAAATAACGGGAAAAGCGCCAAAGGTATCTATATTGGGATATTGAAACCACGTTTCAAATATACTGCTCAAGAGTGTTTCTTTAAATAATTGGCCTATTTTTCTTCTTCTATTTATTATATTCGTAAGCTGACTCAGCTGTTCTAAACCCATAGCAGCCTGATAATCAGTTATAGTATAGTCATACCTTATTTTATAGGGTTTTTTACCGCCATGCATTCTTAAATCTTTTATCACAGAATAAATATTTTGTGAATTTGTTAAAACCGCAGCGCCTTTACCTATGGTCATAAGCATATCTTCATGAAGACCTATTATTGCAATATCTGCTAAACTGCCTACAAGAACCTCATCATTTTCTGCTCCTGCAATATATGAAATATCTTCAATTATTTTTATATATTCATACTTTTCTTTTATAAATGCTTTTAATTTATCATAATTTCTATAGGAACCATAGGCATATGATAATATCAAAACTTTTGTATTTTCATTTATTTTTTCTATAATTTTTTCATCTGAAGGATGAAAACTGCTTGGTGCAATATCGACAATTACCGGGTTTGCCTTCAAATATCCTATTGCGTCTAACGCAGAGACACTGGTATTTGAAGCTAATATAATTTCGCTTTTTTCATCAACACTAAAAGATAAAAATGCTAAATGATAAGCAGCACTTATAGATGAAGTAGTCAAAGCATACTTATATTCAAAAGCCGAAGCCAGCTCTTTTTCATATCTTATTGCTACGTTTCCGAAAGATATTTCATCTTGTATCATGCACTCTAATACAGATTTTAATTCATTTTTTGATAAAGTAGGTTTACTATAGGCGATTTCTTGACTTATTTTCTTCGTCTGTAAAGAAATTGCCTGTTTTAAAGTTGTTACTTCAGGTTCCATATTATGTCACATATATTATGTGACATAATGCTGACAAGTATTTTTTAATTTATATATGATTTTAAATAACTACTTAACCTTGACAGGTTCTCTTATATTTTTACTTCATCATATCAAATGAAAATAAATATAAAAAAAAAACATATAATAAGCATATCTTTTTTCATATTGTTTATAGTTTTTATATTATTAATATGTGATTATTGCGCATACTATTTAATTCAAAATTATCTTTATTTAATATTATCAATTTTTGTTTTCAGCTTTGCCTCCTATTTCTTAAAAGATAATGTATGGGAAAAAGAATCTCCCCCATTTATATGGTGGATAACATATTTTTTAATACTAGGCTTTTATTTTTCTTATTTTTTAGAGCCTAATTTTTTTAGATTTTTTCATATTCTTATTATTAAAAGAAACTATAAATTAGAATATTTTTTAAATTTTCTTTCTTCCATAGCCGCATGGAGTGGATGGATTATTTTTTTCTTTTACTTATGTAATTTATTTTTTGAAAAAAAATTAATCAATAGAAAATATAGCTTACAATCTTTTTTCTTATGGATTTATGTTTATTTAGTGTATTTAAATATTACTGTTTCGGTAATTCATCGCTTACTTTTGAGGCCCTTTTAAGAGATTTTTTTAAAGATTTTTCTTTTCGCCACTGTTTGATATTTTCATGATTACCCGATAAAAGTACATCCGGAGTTTTCATGTCTAAGAATATTTCGGGTCTTGTATACTGAGGGTACTCTAAATAATTACTTTCATTATAAGATTCATCTTTCAACGAATCGGGATTGCCCATAAATCCTGGTAGAAGACGCGCTAAAGAATCAATTAACAAAAGAGCGGCCGGCTCACCACCAGAAAGCACAAATTTTCCCGCTGATATTTCTTCATCAACTAAATAGTCAGAAACTCTTTGATCTACGCCTTCAAAATTACCACAAACGATGGTTAAACTTTCAAATTTATCTTTATTATCTTTGTTACCTTTATCTAATAAATTAGAAAAAAATCTGGCTTTCTGCTGGTTATAAATTTCTCCCGCCGCAGATAAAAGTATGCTATATGTTTTTTCTTTCTTATTAATATGTTTTAATGCCTTATATATTGGCTCTACCATTAATACCATTCCGCTTCCGCCCCCATAAGGAGAATCATCCACCTTTCCGTTAGAGTTTACTGCAAAATCTCTTAAATTAATCACAGAAATATTAATTATATTTTTTTCTATTGCTTTTTTTAAAAGCCCTGAGTTTAAGGCTGAAACAAAGTAATTAGGATATATAGTTATTATATTTATATTCATGAAATAATTTCTGAAATATCAGCCATGATAATTTCATTATTTTTGAAATCTAAACTTTTTACAAATGGTCCATCTAAAGGAATCATCGCCTCTTGACATGTATCATTAATTTCTATAATAAGCCATTTTTTAAAACCAGCTTCTTCTATTCTTTTTATAAAACCAATACTTTTATTCAATTTATCATCTTTTACTTTAAGACCAATATAATGAAAAAGATAAGGCTCATTTTCATCAATGGGAAATTCTTTTTTCGCGTCATCAAGATCTATACCCGCATAGGTTCCTTTAATCTCTTCAGCTTTTTCTCTGGTTTCAATTTCTAAGAGTTTTAGAGAAAATATATTTTTTTTTTCTCTTTTCGCCTTTACAAAAGTATAACTTTTAATAAATTTAGGTTCTAATAAAAATCCATCTTTTGAACCTCTTGATTCATACAAAGCCAATGAATTCCCTTCTTTAATATCATTTAATAATGATCCAAAAGACGTAAGATATAATTCTCCTTTTAGTCCATGGGGTTTTTGAATTCTGCCTAAATTAAGAACAGGATTGATTTTCGTTTTATTTTTATTCGTCAATTATTTCTAGCAGAACTTTGGTATACTTTTCTGATATACCTTCTTCTGTTTCAATTTTTTTATCTGATATTGAATTTAATAAAACCCTAATCGCCTTTGCAATTCTGCCACCCTTGCCGATTATTGAGCCTAGGTCTTCTTTGTTTACTCTTAACTCAATTACAAGAGATGACGGGCCTTTTACCGGAATAATTTGCACATCATCAGGATATTTTACAAGACATTTCGCGACATATTCTACTAATGCCACAGGATTTGATTTTACTTCTATATTTGATTGAGCTTCCATTTTTTATACTAAATATAATCTTTTATGATTTCTTAGATTTGGTTTTTTTATTTTTTATTTTTTCTGCTTTTATTTTTTCTTTTTCTACTTGATAATCTTTCCAAATTCCGGCTTTTGAAAGTATATTTTTAACTACATCAGTCGGCTTAGCGCCTTTATTAAGCCAAGTTACTATTTTTTCTTTTTCAAGTCTTGTTTCTTGTTCTTTACTCATAATTGGATGATAAAGACCAACAATTTCAAGAAAGCGTCCATCTCTTTTTTCAGCTTTAGATGCCGCAACAATTCTATAAAAGGGCTTTTTTTTACACCCAAAGCGCTGTAATCTTAATTTAACTTCCACTCGTTTCCTCCGAAATTCTTGACAATAACTATAATTTTTTGCTTAAAATATATGAATTTATACCGTTATTAATATATATGCTAAAAATATCTTATATTTTGAAAGCTTTTAGACAGTCAAAAAATATAAATTTGACAATATGTCAATCATTTATCGTATATAACATATAAAATGAAAGTTACTGCTCTTGGTGTAAATAGCGCATTCGCAATAGGAGATTACGTAAACGCTCTGTCGGTGGATAGTGTTATAAACAAACTAAAAGAAATAATTCATGAACATCCTAAGAATACGCCTATATCTATAAATAAAATAGAAAAAATTATCGCCCAAGAAAGTGAAAAGATGTACCTGCCTAAATGGCAATCAAATTTTATATTAGAGTTTAATCAAGAAGATAATAAAAAATACCGTTTAGCGCTTGACTTTGGCAGTGATTTTAGACATTCTTTGCATCGAGCAGGATATAAGCTTGGCGATATTAACGGTTTTTATTGCAGTCATCCCCATGCCGATCATATAGGCGGTATTGAAGGTATTGCTTTATCCCATATCTTTAACCCCTATTTTCGCGAAGGAAAAGCAGAATGGCTTAAAAATCTAAATTCAAAAGAACTTGACCATGTGGCAAAACGATTATCAAATGGAGAGCAAATACCGGCTGAATTTAAACCCGATTTGTACGGTCATAAAAGTGTTCTAAATGAACTTTGGTCAGCCGCCAGGCCCGGTCTTGAAACTTTACAGGGAGTTACTGACGTAAATTTATCAACATATTTTAACGTAAAATATATGCAGGATAACCATCCCATTGTAATACATGACGGTGAAAGACACTGGAGCATTTATACCGTTACCAGCGTTCATGTAAACGCCGGATACAGACAAATGCCTTCCTATGGTTTGATGCTTGAATGCTCTGATGGACAAATATTATTCATGCCTACAGATACTCAATTTATGACTCCCAGACAAGTTAGTTTATACTATGATAAAGCAAATGTGATATATCAGGATTGTGAAACCGGTCCAAGATCAGATGTGCATCCGCATCTGGATGATTTGAAAACCCTAACTCCTGAACTAAAAAAGAAATTAATTTTATACCATTATGGTATTCCACCTGAAACGAAACCGGGTGAATTCAAACATATACTTAAGACCGGCGAAGTTCACGAATACTAGCTTTTATTAAAACCTCTTAAATAATTTTACTGATTCTCTAATAAATTTTAAATACACATTGGGCTTAAATATAAAATCGTTTTTAATTACCGCTTTAAAAGAATCATATTTATTTTTTGTTGTAGGAAACCACCACAGATTTCTTTTTAACGGGAAAATATCATAATTAATATGTTTTATCTGCGTTAGTTCACGAATACCCCAAATTCCTTTTGATATTCCAAAGCCGCTGTTTTTTCGCGCGCCTAACCAAGGGGCTTTACTCAAACCTTGTGTATAAAGATGATCATTAATTGTAACGGTCCCCGCGTTTATTTTACCGGCAATTTTTTTACCCAGTCTTAAATTTTTTGTCCAAACCGATGCGGTTAAACCATAATCAGAGTCATTCGCTAAATTTATTGCTTCTTCGATACTTTCAACACGCATAATAGGCAAAAGCGGACCAAAAGTCTCATCTTTCATAAAATTCATAGAGTGATCTACATTTGTAATAACAGTCGGGGGAATGTACCATCCTTTTATTTTACTTGAAACTTCACCGCCTGTTAGTATTTTTGCTTTTTGTTTTGCTTCTTTAATATGTTTTAAAATTTTATCATATTGAAATTTCGCGGTAATGGGGCCAATCTCATAATCTTCAGGAGAATCTAAATAACCGCGCAATTTTTTTGTTTTTTCAACCACGAGATCAATATATTTATCTGCAATATCTTTCATTACATAAACACGTTCAACACTTGCGCATGACTGGCCCGATATCATGAAAGCTGACCATACCGCACCGTTTGACGCTCTTTCTAAATTAGCATCTGAAAGCACAATCATGGGATCTTTGCCGCCCAATTCCATTTTCACAGGAGTTAAATTTTCAGCTGCTCTTGACATAATGCGCTTGCCGGTCTCGGTAGATCCCGTAAATGAAATATAACGCCAGGGATAGTTTAATATTTCTTCACCAGCTTCTTTGCCCCCTATTATGTTTTGAAACGCGTATTCTGGCACACCGCCTGCTCTTAAGATTTCTTCAACTTTCAAACTTACTAAAACTGTTTCTGGGGAACCCTTTAATAATACGGTGTTACCGCAAAGAAGAGATAAAATAGCCTCAAAAAAAGGATACGAAAAAGGATAATTCCAAGGTGAAATTACAGCCACAGGCCCCCTAGGCTGATAAGAAATATATGACCTCTTGTTAATTACAATTTTTGTTTCTAGATTAATTGTTTCATCGGATAAATATTTTTCTGCTTTTTTTACAAATGTATTAAAAACCATATCAGCAGGAAATATATCAGTAACCAAGGCATCTGTTTTTGATTTACCGTTATCTTTTGAAATTGTTTCGGCTAAATCGTCTATATTTTCATGCAGATAATCGCGAACATTTAAAAGTATTTTTTTTCTTTTTTTTAATTCGATATTGGACCATTTTATTTGACCATCTGAAAGAATTTTGTAAATATTTTTAATTTCTTTTATTGGCGTTTTTTTAATTTCATCAATTTTAGTTCCCGTTTTTGGATCATATACATTAATAATATCATTATTTTTTTTACTTAACTGCTTAGGTTTACTTTTTACTTTTATATTTTTTTTAAGCATAATAATATTATACTTTCATTAATATTTTATTTGATCTATTGGAATCATGTAAAAATTTCTCGACTTCTCTTTGACTGACTGGTTTACTTATAAGAAATCCTTGAATCATATCACAATTATGATTTTTTAAGAATTCTAGTTGTTTTTTTTCTTCAAGACCCTCTGCGATAACTTTTAAATTTAAGCTGTGGGCCATCGCGATAATTGCTTTTACTATAGCGGCGTTTTCGTTGTTTTCAGGTAAATCTCTTATAAAGGTTCTATCTATTTTTATAATAGAAATGGGATATTTTTTTAAGTAACTAAGTGAAGAATAACCTGTACCAAAATCATCAATGGTAAATATAATTCCCAGTTTTCTAAGATCATGAAGAGTTTTCATAGTATTTTCTTCATGACCAATTAAAATATTTTCTGTAATCTCTATTTCTAAATAAGAAGGATTAAACTTAGTTTTTTGAAGAATACTTTTGATATTTTTTATAAACGTATCTTTTTTAAATTGTGAAGCGCTAAAATTTATGGCAATTCTAATTAAATATCCCATATCATGCCATTTTTTTGCCTGCACCAATGATTGTTCAAAAACCCAGTCTCCTAATGAAATAATAAATCCGCTCTCTTCAGCTAAAGGAATAAAATCAGAAGGTGATATCAGCCCTTTTTCTGGATGGTGCCAGCGAAGCAATGCTTCTACACCAATTATTTTCTTAGTTTTAATTTCATATTGAGGTTGATAAAATAACTCAAGTTCGTTATTCTTAATTGATTTTCGAAGAGCCCCCTCAATATCTAATTTACTTTTACTTTTTCTCTCTTTATCAGCCAAGAAAAAATGATAAGCGTTAGGACCTTTTGTTTTTGCTATATGCATGGCAGCATTTGCATTTTTAAGAAGAACTTCAGATTTTATAATTAATTTTTCATTAATAGATACACCCATACTCGCGCTTACAAATACTTCTTCTTCACCAATAAAAAAAGGTTCTTTTAAAATATTTTGTATATTCTGTACAAACTCATAGACTTTATCTCGGCCTTCAATATCATCAATTAAAATAGCAAATTCATCGCCGCCAAGCCGGGCAATTGTATCACCTGGCCTTAAACAATTTTTCAACCTGTCTGCGATTTCTCTTAACATGTTATCTGCCATATTATGGCCGAATATTTCATTAATTACGTTAAACCTATCCATATCCATAACAATTAAGACACACATAGAAGATTTATCTCTTTTTATTCTTTCAATGGAAAGATTAATACGATCTATCAATAAAGCTCTATTTGGCAGACCTGTTAATGTATCATGAAAAGCATCGTATATTATCTGCTCTTCAGCTTGTTTTCTATCTGTAATATCTGTTTGAGAGCCAACCATTCTATAGGCTTTATCAAGTTCATTTCTTACGGCAAGCCCCCTGCATAACATCCAGCGATATGAACCGTCTTTATGTCTAATTCTATACTCACATTCAAAATTTTGCGTTTTATTATCTAAATGTTTATTGATTTCATTTTCTAATTTCACTTTATCTTCAGTATACACAAGCTTTAGCCAATCATTTATTTTATTAGATACCTCTAACTCACCATACCCTAACATTGATTTCCATCGGCTTGAAAGATAAATTGTATTTTGCTTTATATTCCAGTCCCATAAACCATCATTGGCGCCTTTAGCCGCCAGCGCATATCTTTCTTCACTCGCGTTTAATGCCTCAAGACTTTCTCTTAATGCTTCCTCTATTTTTTTTCTTTCTGTAACATCTTCTTGAACTGAGATATAATGCGTTATCTCTTTATTTTTATCGATTACAGGTGATATAGATGCAATAGTCCAAAACTCCTCTTTATTTTTCTTAATATTACAAAATTCTCCATGCCATTCTCGACCGCTTTCAATAGTCTTCCATATATTATTTATTTCATATTCATCAGTTTTTTTTGACCGCAATATACTAAAATTTTTCCCTTGAACTTCTTTTTCAGTATATCCCGTTACTTTGCAAAATTTTGGATTTACATATTCTATATTGCCCATAGTATCAGTAATAATGACCATAGAAGGGCTTTGTTCAACAGCCATAGAGAGTTTTCTTAATTCTGCTATCACTTTTTGTTTTTCTGAAATATCTTCTACGGTCATTATAATTTTTTTATAATGATCTTCTTTTTCAGTTATTACTGATATGGTTGTTCTTACCCATACTTTTTCTTTATTCGCTTTAATAAACTTAAAATCATTTTGTCTTGCTATTTCATTATTAGTTACAACTTTTTTAAATATTGTATAAAAACTTTTAGTATATTCGTTACAACAAATATCTTGAATTTTTTTACCAATTATTTTTTCTTGTTTTTCTTCAAGCATATTTTCAAAAGCTTCATTGCATTCTAAAATTTTACCGCTTTCTGAAATTAATAATATACCCAAAGCTGCTCTTTCAAAAATTGCTCTAAATTTTGATTCGTTTTCAATTAACGCATATTTAAGCGCTTTTCTTTCTACTCGCCCAACAACACGATGTTTAGCAAAATTTAATCTTACTCTTATTTGTTCCAGATTAAAAGGTTTTCTTATATAATCATCAGCGCCTATTTCTATTATTTTTCTAAGCTCTTTTTCATCATCATGTGCCGTTACAATTACTAATACAGAATCATTATTACGAAGTTCTCTTGCTTTTTTACAAAATTCTAAGCCGCTTATACCTGGCAATGTCCAGTCAGTTAAAATTATTGGGTACCATTTTTTCTTATATTCTATTAAAGCGTCTTCAGCTGTATGATATATTTCTGGTTTATAATTTAAGGTTTTTAACATTCTCTCAAACAGCATACAGGTAATTAAATCATCTTCTATTACCATTACTGTAGAATGTTGAGAAATTTCTATACTCATTTTGTTTTTGTGATACTATAATAATTAAAATCAGTGTTTATAACTATTTTAATTATATTTTTTTTTATCTTATTTAGTATCTTTGATAAGTCAACTGAACAGTAAAGTAAAAAACTATTTTACTTACTCAAGAAACGGCTCTGATTCTTGCCCGATATTTTAAAATATTTTGTTCTTTTGTTTTATATTCTTTTTCAGAAGTGGTGGTTTTCTTAATTTCTTCTTCTAATAATTTCTTTTCTTCTTCTATATTTATTTCATCTTGAAGCATTGCGCCTTCAACAAGTACGGTTACGTTATTATTTTTAACTTCAGCAAACCCTGAATCTATAATAAAGGTTTTTTTCCCTTCTTCAGATTCAATAGTCACTACACCCGGTTCCAAAGAACTAACAAGAGGGGCGTGACTTTTTAGCACACTAAATGCGGCCCTTTCTCCCGGCAGTGACACCATTTGCGCCTTACCTTCAAATAATTTTCTATCGGGGGCTATTAACGTAACCGTCAATTCATCTTTCATTTTTCAATACCGTCTTTATTAAACTTCAACTCCCATACCTTTTGCTTTTTCAACGGCTTCTTCAATTGTTCCCACCATATAAAAAGCCTGTTCTGGCAGATGATCATATTTTCCTGATAATAATTCTTCAAAAGATCTAACTGTATCTTCCATTCTTACATATTTTCCCGGCATACCTGTAAACTGTTCTGCTACATGAAAAGGCTGAGAAAGAAATCGTTCAATTCTTCTTGCTCTTCCTACCAGTACTTTATCTTCTTCAGAAAGCTCATCCATACCAAGTATGGCAATAATATCCTGAAGATCTTTATATCTTTGTAATATCTTTTGTGTTTGTCTCGCGGCCTGATAATGTCTTTCACCCACAATTTCTGCAGATAATGCGCGGCTTGTTGAATCTAAAGGATCCACAGCAGGATAAATACCCTTTTCAGATATTTTTCTTGATAATACTGTAGTAGCGTCAAGATGAGTAAAAGCTGCGGCTGGAGCGGGGTCTGTAAGGTCGTCAGCGGGAACATAAATCGCCTGAACAGACGTAATAGATCCGTTTTTAGTTGAAGTAATTCTTTCTTGTAACGCGCCCATTTCTGTAGCTAGCGTTGGCTGGTATCCCACAGCCGAAGGCATTCTTCCTAAAAGAGCACTCACCTCTGACCCGGCCTGAGAAAATCTAAAGATATTATCAACAAACAATAGTACGTCGGTACCCGAAGAATCTCTAAGCCACTCTGCCATAGTTAATGCGGTTAATCCTACACGTAAACGCGCTCCGGGAGGTTCATTCATCTGCCCAAAAACAAGACAAGCTTTATCAATAACACCCGACTCTTTCATTTCAATCCATAAATCGGTACCTTCGCGTGTTCTTTCGCCCACGCCAGCAAATACTGAATAACCGCCGTGCTCTTTCGCTATATTATGAATAAGTTCCTGAATAATAACTGTTTTACCTACACCAGCGCCGCCAAACAATCCCGTTTTACCGCCGCGAATATATGGCTCTAAAAAATCTATTACCTTAATTCCTGTTTCAAAAATTTCTACTCTGGGCTCAATATCTTCAAAACCAGGGCTTGCCTGATGAATAGATCTTCTTTCTTTTACTTCAAGTTCTCCTTGTTCATCAATTGTTTCGCCTAAAACATTAAAAATTCTGCCAAGCGTATTTAGCCCAACAGGTACCGAAATAGAATCTCCCGTATCAATAATTTCTTGTCCACGGCTTATACCGTCTGTACTGCCTAAGGCAACCGCTCTTATCATACCACCACCAAGATGTTGCTGTACTTCGCATGTAAGTTTACCTTCACCTAACTTAATCTCTAAAGCATTATAAATATCTGGTAAATCTTCCTGGGCAAATTTAGCGTCTAAAACCGATCCTATTACCTGAACAACTTCGCCTTTTACACTTTGTTTTTTTTCGCTCATTTTATATCTCCTTATTAATCTATCTTTTTAGCCTATAGCATCAGCGCCGGCCACAATTTCTGAAATCTCCTGAGTAATTTTTGCCTGACGAGCTCTATTATATGCCCGCGTTAAATCTTTAATCATATCTGAAGCGGCATCTGTCGCGTTTTTCATAGCAATACGCCTAGCGATTTGTTCAGAAGCCGTAGATTCTAACAATGATTGATAAAATACAGTTGTTATAGCTCTTGGCAATAAAGAGTCTAATATTAACTTTGCGTCTGGCTCATAAATAGTATTTACTAATTCTTTTTTTTCTTTAATATCTTCTTCAATTTCAATAGGCATAACAGTTTCTGTAACAGTTTTTTGTTCAGAAGAACTTTTATAGGCCGTATAAATAATTTCAACTCTATCAAGCTTTTCTTCTGTAAATGCCTTCATAAAATATTCTGAAAATTCTAAACCGTTTTCATAGTTTGGGCTGTCTTGAATGTGCGTATAACTTTTTTCATAAGGTACTTTTTGAAAAGTAAAAACACTTTTAACTTTTTTACCAACTAAATGGGCTTCAACCTCTACACCTTGAGATTTCCAGTGCTCTATTCTTTTAATGGCCATTTTCACAACATTATTATTAAAACCGCCGCAAAGACCCCTGTTACCGGCAACTGCTAAAATAGCTACTTTTTTTATTTTTTCAACTTTTCTTAAAAGCGGGTTTTTTATTGTTACGCCGCCTGATGAAATAGAAGCTATTAACTCTTTAATTTTATGAGCGTAAGGCTGTGCAGCATGAACCCTATCTACGGCTTTTTTGCTTTTTGCCGTAGCTACCATTTCCATTGTGCTGGTAATTTGTTTAGTATTCTTTACAGCAGTTGTGCGTTTTTTTATTTCTCTCAGCGTTGCCATTATTCACTTTCTGTTCTAATATCAGCCGGTTTACCTTCTAGATATGATTGTTTAAAGTCTGTAATATATTTACTTAACTCTTCTTCATTGGGAAGTTCTTTTTTTTCTTTAATATTAGATAGAATTTGCGGATGCGCTTTTTCAAAAAAATCAAGCAATTTACTTTCAAAATCTAGAACTTTCTCTATAGGTAAATTATCCATAAAACCTTTTGTTCCCGCATAAATAGAAATTACCTGCATTTCTACAGGATAGGGCTTATACTGAGCCTGTTTTAATAATTCTACCAGCCTGCGGCCCCTGTCAATTTGCCTTTGCGTAACTGCATCTAATTCTGTACCAAGCTGAGCAAAAGCTTCAAGAGCTCTAAATTGCGCTAAATCTAACTTTAATGTACCAGCAACTTTTTTCATTGCCTTAATTTGAGCGGCACCCCCTACCCTAGATACTGAAATACCTACATCAACAGCCGGCCTAACCCCTGCGGCAAATAAGTCGGGCTGAAGATAAATTTGCCCGTCGGTAATTGAAATAACATTTGTTGGAATATAAGCCGAAACCTCACCTTCTTGAGTTTCAATAATAGGCAGTGCCGTTAAAGAACCGCTGCCATATTTATCGCTTAATTTTACGGCTCTTTCTAAAAGGCGCGAATGAAGATAAAACACGTCGCCCGGATAAGCCTCTCTACCCGGAGGTCTTCTTAATAATAATGACATTTGACGATATGCATTTGCCTGCTTTGAAAGGTCATCATACACGCATAATGTTGCCTTGCCTTCTTCATACATAAAATGTTCAGCCATTGCTGTTCCGCCGTATGGCGCTAAGTATTGAAGAGGTGCCGGATCTGAGGCACTCGCCGAGACAACAATTGTATAATCCATTGCTCCCACTTTTTCAAGTTTTTCAATAACACCAGCCACAGTTGATGATTTCTGTCCTATGGCCACGTATACACAAATAACGCCTTTTCCTTTTTGATTAATAATAGCGTCAATAGCTATTGCGGTTTTACCAGTACCCCTGTCGCCAATGATAAGCTCTCTTTGACCGCGTCCGATAGGAATCATAGAATCTATAGCTTTTATACCTGTCTGTAATGGCTCGGCCACCGGCTGTCTTCTGGCAATTCCTGGAGCAATAATTTCAATAGGTCTTGTTTTACTTGTTTTTATGGGACCTTTACCGTCTAAAGGCTCACCTAAAGGAGATACTACACGGCCAATCATTGCCTCACCCGCTGGTACTTCAAGAATACGATTTGTTCTTTTTATTGTAAAGCCTTCTTTAATTTGAAGAAAATCTCCCATGATAACCACACCAACAGAATTTTCTTCAAGATTAAAGGCAAGACCCATAATGCCGTTTTCAAACTCGAGCATCTCGCCCGCCATACAGTTTTTTAGTCCATAAATTCTAGCAATACCATCCCCTACTTCAAGAACGGTACCTACTTCATCTATATCAAGATCTGCCCCATAGTCCTTTATTTCTTGCTGAAGAACTGATACTATTTCATCTGTATTTACTTTCATTTATATCTCCTGATTTATTATGATTCCCATCCGGTATTTGAAACTTTTTTTCCCGAATAAATATTTTTTTTCCACGTATTTAAAAATTTTCTTAAAGAGGCATCCCACAATTTATCTCCCACACGAACAATAATTCCACCTAAAATTTCTGGATTTATTTTAAATTTAATTATATGTTCTAATTTATCACCTCTTTCAGATATACCAAATTTTTTAGATTTAGCTTCTATAGTTTCTTTTATTTGTGTTAATAATTTTTGATCTTCATTTGCCGCAGATTCTTTACTAACTGTGACTATCGCTCTTACTCTGCCATATTTTTTGTCATTTTCTTCAACGTATAGATTAAAAATATCTTCAAGAAGAAACTCGCGCCTTCTATCTACCAGCATGCGTAAAAAATTCAGAACATATGGCTCTACTTTTTCTTTTAAAGATGACCCTATTGCCTTGTTCTTTACCTGAGCCGATATTCGCGGCGACTCAAAAAACACCTTTAACTTTTCATCATCTTTAAAAATTCTAACAATACTCTCTAAGCTTTTCTCAATTTCTAACGCTTTATCACCAACGGCTTCAGAAAGAGCCAATGCGTATCTTGAGGCGAGTTCTTTATCTTTCATTTTCTTTAGGCTTTAATTTGTTTTAGATTCTCAAGCTCTCGAATAATAATATCTTTATGCTCTTTCTCACTGATATCTTTCTTTAATATCTTTGAAAGTATCTCTACAACCAAATTTACTGTCGTTTTCTCAAGCTCGTCTAAAGCTTTTAACTTTGCTCTTTCTATATCTTTTTCTGTTCTTTCTTTTATTTTTACCGCTTCATCTTGCGCCTCGGCAAGTATTTTATTCCTATTTGTCTCTGCGTCTTTCTTGCCTTCATCTATTAATTGAAGCGCTTCAGTTTTAGCCGCGTCTAATTTTTTTTCATATTCAGATAAAAGTTTTTCAGCTTCTTCGCGCAAGTCGCGGCTTGTTTGTAAATCTTCCTCAACTCTTTCGTTTCGAGCGTCTAATCCTTTAATGATTGGCTTCCAGGCGAATCGCCAAAGGACTGCAAGCACTACAAGAAATGTTACTACAGTCCATATGACTAAACCCGGATTAACATGTAATAAGTCGAGTGATCCGCCGCTTAAAATTGGCATATATAAATACCTCTAATGCTAATAATTACGCTTTATCTAAAAGCATAAATGTTATAGCAAGAGCAAAAAATCCAATACCTTCGATCAAAGCTGCCGCAATGATCATGGCAGTTTGTATTTTCCCGCTCGCTTCTGGCTGACGACTTATACCTTCTACTGCGCTACCGCCTATTCTACCAATACCTAACCCAGCGCCTAATACGGCTAAACCCGCTCCTATTCCGATTCCTAATGCTCCCATTTGATGTTCTCCTTTACTTAAAAATAGTTTTAGTGACGATGCTGCGCCCCCGCCACAAAAAGGGCCGTTAAAAATACAAAAATGTATGCCTGCAAAAATGCCACAAAAAGTTCCAGCATATAAATTGCCGTTGAAGCCGCTATACTTATTGGCACAACGGCGTAACTTTGAAATTGAAAAATAAATCCCATAAAAACCAATATTATCATATGCCCTGCTGTCATGTTCGCTAAAAGACGAATGGCAAGAGCAAAAGGTTTAGTAAATTGACCAAAAACCTCAATAGGCCACATAATTATCCACATAGGGCCCGGAATTCCGTTTGGAACAATGTTTTTTATATAAGCAATACCCTGATGAATAAATCCTGCCAACTGAATAACTATAAAACTAATAAATGCAAGTGATGCGGTAACACCAATATCACCGGTAGAGGTAATACCCGGCCAAAGCTTCGCTAAAAAAGGAATATCATGGCCAGCACCCTCTTGATGGTGAATTAAACCTGTTAATTCACCTGTAACCTGAAAAAATTCTCCCAAAGGAGGAACAAGCCCTAGCAAATTACCAGCCAATATAAAGAAGAAAAGCGTTAATAAAAATGGTTCATAATGTTTCGAGTAATGCCCCATTGAACCTTCACCTACATCTTTTCTTATAAAATCAATAAAAACTTCCATCATCCCTGAAAACCGAGAAGGCTTTTTATAGGGGTCTTTTGATATTTTTCTGGCCAAAGGGATAAAAATAATAAACAGGAAAAAAACACCTATCCACATCATCATAATTCTTTTTGTAATGGATAAATCAATACCCGCGATTTCAAGATGCCATAAAGGCATATCTTGCAGGTGGTGAACTATAAGTTCTACCACGTTAAATCCATTCTCTGATAAAATTGGTATCATTCTTTTACTTTAATCTCTTCACAGAAACTATTACGTCTGTAATCATACCCACTGCTATGGCGCCGCAAAAAGCTAAAAAAAAGCTAAACGCCATTTTAGAGTCTATCAGTTCTTTTCGGTTTAAAACAAACACTGTAAACCCAACTGCCATTAGACCGGTTAACCGGATATAGTATCCGACCGACCAACCCTGCCAGGCACTAATGCTTTCTTTTTTTTTAGCTAGTTTTCTATTTATAAAACTGGCTAAAAACGAAACCGCAAGCCCTGTAATAAAACCCGCTAAATAGGGCATAACTATTAACTATTAGATTTTTTATAAAAATCTAATGCGTCACAAAATATTTTTGACTTTGGCCGACAAGTTTTTTTCTTGATAAGGGATTTATATCAAATTATATGGACTATGACTTTAAAAACAACTCAAATTACAAGCGATTTAATAAAAAGCCGTTTTTTTCAAAACTGGATATTAAAAAACAAACAATACAATAAACAAACTGTTGAAAAATTTATTTCAATTTATATAGAATATATACCCAAACAATACTTAGAGTTTTTGTCACCTGAAGATTTACTTGAGTTCTTATTAGAAAGATTTTATCTCTTTCACCGGCTACCAGAGGCTAAATCTAAAAATACGAAGACATATGAGAACTATATCAAACCTATAGTAAACATAAATATGAATCCTTCTGAGTTTTGGCTTTCTGATTCAATAATTCTTCAAATAATTACGAACGATATGCCATTTACTATTGATTCTCTTTCATACCTTTTTCATGAAAATAATCTTACAATTAAAATAATTATTCATCCCACTTTTTACACAAAAAGAAAAGATAACAAACTTATTGATATTGAACCCGTATCAAATAAAATTTCAGATCATAGTTTCACAAAAGAATCTTACTCTTTTTTTATTTTTGAGAAAAAAGAAAATTTAAATATTAAAAACTTTATTAAATCAATTACGGATTTGCTTTGTGATATAAGATACATAGTTTCTGATTATAATAAAATGATAAATTATGCCAATGGCTTTAAAGAAACTTCTAGAGAATTTTTCGAATGGCTTAAAGATGATAATTTTTTATTTCTTGGAATAAAAAGTAAAAATGAAAAAATAGGCTTGTTTAATAATGCTGAGTTTACAAAAAATATCCCACTGCCAAACAAAGCGGTAAACAAGAATGAAATTTCATTTTTTAGATTAAATTATGAATCAAAAATAAAACACAAAAGAAAAATTATCGCTGTCTATTGGCCTGAAGATTTTATTCTTATAGGAATTTTTACCCGAAAAGCGGATAATACAACCTCTACTAAAATTCCCATTCTGCTAAAGCGAATAGAATCTTTTCAAAAAAAACAAATTGTTGGGGTATTGTTTGATAGAAATGATTTTGTAAATTCATTAAATTTATTCCCTTTAGAATACAGACTTACAAATGACCCGGCCCATCTTTTACCTTTTTGCGAAATTATAAATATCGCTAGAATAAAAAATGAAAAAAAAATAAAGATATTAAGAATTAAAAAAGATGAATACTATCTCGTTATTATGTGGCCAGAAAAAGAGTTTAGTGATGATATTAGAACAAATATAAAAAAATTTCTTGAAAAGAATAATTTTAAAATTAAAAATCATGTTATTGATTCAATAAGTGTCATGGTTTACCTTTATCATGAACTGGAATTTTCAGGAAATTTGCCATCAAATAAGAATTTAGAAGATTTTTTATTTGATATTGAAGAAAATCTAAAACTAACCCTTTTAAGCTGGGATGAGAGAACAAACTTTTTAATTGAAAAACAGTTTACTACAGAAGATATTGAATACTATCAAGAAAATATTCTACCTTGCATAACTCGAGATTATAAAATTAAAGAATCTGGCAATGCTGTAATAAGAGATATGCGCGCCATACATCTTCTTGAGGGCAAAGAATTTCATATTTCTATTTACTATGATAACGAACAAAAAGAAACTGAACTAAAATTATTTTATAAAATACCGCAAACCTTAAGCGCTCTGGTTCCTATTTTAGATAATTTAGGGCTTGAAGCATTAAGAGAAGAAAGTTTTCTATTTGAATTGAAAAAGGGCAATGTTTATATTTATAAATTTTATTTAAAATACAATAACTCAGTTATAACAGATAAAGAAGTCTTAAAAAAAATTGTAAATTCTCTTAAAAAGATTTTAGAAAAGAGAGTGAGCTCTGAACCCATAAACTCTCTTGTCATGAAATTAAATCTTTCTATTCAGCAGGTGCAGTTATTAAAATCTCTGGCAGGATACATTGGCCAGATAAAAAAAGGAAAAACTCCTCTTGGTATAAAAAGAATTCTTCTTACAAACCTAGATATGACATTAGCTATAGTTCATCTATTTGAGAATAGTTTGCTGCCAAAATATTTGAGTTCGGCTAATGCCGTTGTATATAAAGAAAAAACAGAAAAAATAAAAACAATAATTTCTGATATCCCCTGCGAAAAAGAAAAGTTGCAATCGTTTATATCACGAAAAGAAAAAACTTATAAAAACTATGTTCCTAACACTCTTTTAGCAAAAGAAACATGGGAATCTTTTTATGAAATTTTATCTGCAATTAAAAGATCAAATTATTTTGTAAATGTAGACTACATATCATTAAAAATAAAAAGCAGTGAAATTTTATCTTTACCTTTTCCGAAACCATTTTTTGAAATATGGGTTTATCATTCAAACTTTGAAGGTATTCATATAAGAGGGGGTTTAATAGCAAGAGGAGGGCTCAGATGGTCTGACAGACAGGCTGATTTTAGAACAGAAGTCGCTGGACTTTGGAAAACACAAATGCTAAAAAATACAGTTATTATACCCACTGGCTCTAAAGGCGGTTTTGTTATTAAATACCTGCCGCAAACAATAGAAAACGCCATATGGGCCTATAAAAATTTTATAACCGCTCTTCTTGAAATAACAGACAACCTGAAAAATGAAAAAGTAATTCATCCGCCTGAAATACCTGTATTAGATAATGATGATCCATACCTTGTAGTAGCCGCAGATAAAGGAACTGCCGCTTTTTCTGATTTTGCCAATGAAATATCTACACAAAATAATTTTTGGCTTGATGACGCTTTTGCCAGCGGAGGGAAAAATGGATATTCTCATAAAGCGTTAGGAGTTACGGCCAGAGGCGCTTGGGAATCTGCCAGATGGCATTTTTATAAATTAAACAAGGATCCCGCCACAGACGTTTTTACAGTAGCGGGTATAGGCGATATGCTTGGTGATGTTTTTGGTAACGGTATGCTTTTAAGTGATAAAATAAAACTAATTGCCGCATTTAATCATAAACATATTTTTATAGATCCCAACCCTGATACTCTTATATCTTTTAAAGAAAGAAAGCGGTTGTTTGAAAAACCCAAAAGCCAATGGTCAGATTACGATACAAAATTAATTTCAAAAGGAGGCGGCATATTTGATAGAAGCGCCGTTACTATTAGCATAAATGCCGAAATTCAAAACCTATTTAATATAACAAAACAAAAATTATCGGGCGAAGAACTTGTTCAAGAGGTTTTGAAAGCTCCTGTTGACATGCTTTTTAACGGGGGTATAGGAACCTACGTAAAATCAGAAACAGAAGACAATGCCGACGTGGGCGATAAAGCCAACGACTTAGCCAGAATAAACGCCTCTGAACTTCGCGCTAAAATGATTATTGAAGGCGGTAACTTAGGAATGACACCCCTTGCTCGTATTGAATTCGCGCTAAAAGGCGGGTTTGTAAATACAGATGCCATAGATAATTCTGGCGGGGTAGATACATCAGATCATGAAGTTAACTTGAAAATATTATTAAATATTTTAGCGTTTAAGAAACTTGAAAAACGTAATGATTTATTAAAAACAATTTCAAATGAAGTTGTATCTCTTGTAATGCAGAATAATTTTAGGCAGAATAACGCTGTTATATACAATCAAAAACTGCCCGCGGCGGAACAACCGTTTATTTTAATGGCTGTTGAACAGTTAGAAAAAGAAAACATACTAAAAAGAAAAACTGAATATATACCGGAACAAGCCACACTTGAAGGCTATATTAAAAATCAGGGATATATACCCGCGCCTATTATTTGTATTCTGCTTGCTTATATCAAATTTTACGCTCAAAATATTCCCATGGAACTCAACTCTCATTTTGCTAAAGATTTTTTAATGCAATATTTTCCTAAAGCGTTTCAAAAACATGAAAAAGAAATTTTAAAACATCCTTTGAAAAAAGATATTAAAAAAACGATGGCCATAAACCATGTTATTGATCACGCAGGCATAGGTTTTTTTGAAAAGTCAAGATTATTTCTTAATTTAACCCCCCCTGAAGCAATTGAAAATTATTTAACCGCTGAAAATTTTCTTGGCGCGAGAGAATATAGAAATAAAGAATTTTTAGTCAATAATTCTTTGCGAACTTTTCCGCAAAATATTTCTTTAGATTCAGTATTAAAAATTCAATATGCTATGGAACTGGCAATATTTCGATTTATTGAAATGATGGTTTTATTTAACGGTTCAAAAATAAATACCGCGCTAAAAAATAATTCTGATTTTCCCTGTTTTCCCTATAGCAAATGGCAAAAATCAAGCCTACCTGAGTGGATAATCGATTTTTCTGGAGATATTGCTAATGATTTAGCAGAGCACTGGCTTCATCTAGAAATTCGATTTATTTTATTTTTTATATTGAAAAAAACAGATCAAAAAGAAATTAACGATTTTTTTGGATATTATTTTCAATCGGGAATTTTTGATTTGAAAAAATGTCTATATAATATATATCCGACAAGTAAATGGGAAGCTTTTCTTCTTATTAATATGAAAAAAGATTTTTGGAACGGATTAGTTAAATCTTATAAAAGTCAAATATGGCCGCAAAAAAAAGGCGTTGACTTATTAAAAGAATTAGAAATACTAAAAGAAAAAAATAACTTAAACCTTTCATCTTTAGGCGGTTTAATAAGTTTTTTACTAAGATAGAAATTAACCTTTAAGAATATGCTTACCTCGGCAGAAATAAAAAACAGCAATATATTAAAAGTAGGCATCAATAGTTTAAAAGAACTGGAAGAAAAAATTAAGGCGCTTAGAACTATAAATCTTCATTCAAAAAGAAAACGGTACATTATTTCACGAACAGAAATTCCCGATAATTCTGGCAATTTAATTATGCAAAAAGGCGAAGATTTTGATTATCCTAAAACAATGCTTTTAAAACGGTTTTATAAACCCGGCTTTATGTTTAAAACATTCCAGCCGAATGAAGGCATAACTATTGTATCAAGCATGAACAATGCCGAGGGTATTCAAATGACAATGGATTTAGTAACACAAATTATGAATATAGGAGGCGGAGCCTATGAAGCTTTTATAGACAGAGTTGACAGTTTCAGCGGATTAAGTACAATAATGGGAAACGCAATATACCCAAAACTGGTTATAGTAGGATACATTTCTTCTGAAAATATCACAAATGAAATTAATTATTTTAGAAAGATTGCAAATGATGATCCATACATCCGGTTTGTTGAAGTCATACATTCTAAAATTAAACCCAAACCTGTATTAGAAAAAATAAAGACTATACTTATTTCTACGGCAGATAAAGACTGCTGGAAAAAATTTATTCTTGAAGTTATTAAAGAATATATAAGCCCTTATAACATTGAAGAACGGTGATAAACCAAACTATAATATATCTAAAGCTTTTTACGCATCTTTTACTGCCTCAGGAATTTTCTTATAATGAAGCAGAAAAAAAGATTGTATATCTGGCCAATGCGAACCAAAATATTTCTGACAAGAATTGCTCAGATACAGGAATGATGCGCTTTACCTTAAACTCAGGAAAAAATGAAAATTATATTTTAAGTTTTTGCCATGAAGAAAAATCATGGTATTTTTTTAACACAGCTGAAGTCACACCGCCTGAAAAAAAGAAAGACTTGCTTAATATGTCTAAAATGCTAAATGAAAGAAAAGCATCTATGAATATTTATAAACTGCCCGCCAGCGGATTGGGTATTTTATTGCAAAACAATTCATCAGAAAGTGAAAACGAGTTTAAAATGTTTTATCCAGAAGGTAAAATATTTATGACACAAACTTATAGAGAAAATAATAAAAATCTGCTTTTTATTTTTATGGGTAACTGGTATTTTTTAGAATCTGCGGGTATTATGCAAAAGGCCAATTTTTATAAAGCAAATCTTTTTAAGTTAAAAGATATGCCGTCTTATGAACCAATGAATAAAATAAAAACAAGAGAACTATGGTTTAGTCTAATAAAAAGTTTTGAATTATTAAATAATTATAATACATTATTTATACAGTTTGAATCTGGTTCGTCTTTAAAACCGGCATTGTATAATTTAAATAGTAAAACATGGGAGCTTTCGCCCCCTTTTATTTTAACATCTGAAGAATGGAACCAGGTAAGCAATAATAATATAAATGTGGTTTTCAGGCTTACGCTGCCTGAATCTGAAAATATAAAAAGACAGTATTTTGAAATATTCGTAGATGAAGAAAATGCTATTAAAACAGATTATCATATAGAAGGTAAAAATATTTATATACCCTTAAACCTAACGGAGGGAAACCACGTTATAAAAACCGTCAGATACATTGCCGATGAAATTGAAGAAAACTATGTTAGAGCAAAAAATATTCAACAGATACCCGTATTTTCTATCGATATTGAAAATAAAAGAGTATATTTAATTTCTATTAGAGAAGGTGAAAGTGACGAAGAAAAACCGCTGTATGTTGAAACTTTTAAACTCTCCTATAAATAAATTTGTATTAATTATATTATTTAATATTCATACTATCTTTAGTGAAGAAATCAGTACAGCTTATTTAAATTCAAAGCTAAGCGGCAAAAACGGGTCATCTGCCATAGAGTATTTAAACGATTTAAATTCAAAATACCCTGAGAATCCTCATATTTTATTTAAAATGGGATATTATTATATGACCCATTTAACAAACGATAAAGAGGCTGAAAAATATTATCAAGAGTGTCTTTCTTTTAACCCTTCATATTCAGAGGCATTAGTAAATCTTGGTATTATTTATAAAAATAAAAATGATTACAAAAATGCTGAACAATATTATAAAAAAGCCATTGAAAAAAATGCAAATTCTTCATCAGCCTATTATAATTTAGGTATTTTATATTTAAGCTTAGAGCGTGTTTCTGAAGCAGAAAAATCTTTTGATAGGGCCATAAATCTTTCACCTGATAATATCTCGGCTCATTTAAACATCGCGGCTGTTTATATTAATTTATTTAACAAAGATTTTATGAAAAGAAACTTAACAAACGCGAAAAAGCATTTAATTAAAGCAAATCATATTGATAACAAATATCCGCATGTATATTATAACTTAGCCTATCTTTATGAAAAAGAAAATAAGCCCGATATCGCGCTAAAATTTTATAAAGAAGCCGTAAGATATTATGAAAATACTGACCCGCAAAAAAAAACAGCTTTAGAAAGAATTGAATATCTTACTTCGGTTGTGAAACATTAGGTATCTGTGATTGCCTTTTCATAAACAATAAATTTTCTTTTGCCGTAAGAAAAATCACGGGATTCATTACGTAAAAAGCCAAAAGATTCATATAAACTTTGCGCGGTACGCATTGTAGTTTGTGTATTTAAGATCATCTTTACAAAGCCCGCTTTTTTTGCCTTTTCGATGATTTTTTTTATAAGCAGCCTACCTAATCCCTTATTCCTAAATTCTTCTCGCACGCCTAAAAAATGCATTTCGCACTCATCATCATTAGCGAAAACTGCCGCAGGCGAATTTGAGTTTACAAGAATAACCATACCGGCAAACACACCGGTTTTTTTATAGCGGGCGCAAAGCATATAACCTCTTTTTCTAACATTAACCGGCCGGTGATGAAAAGCGGCAATTAAAGATTCCATATAGCCGCCTTTTACGTAAACTGCATTAATTAAGTTAGAAATTTCTTTATTTGTTATTTTTAAAGATTCGTCTGTGCCAATTTCAAAAGACATTTAATTAGCAGTGTCGCAATTAAAATAAACCCTCTACAAAGCGAATATCACGTTTTGCTCCATCGCCTAAAAGCTTAAGAGCTTCCTGGTATCCCGGGCTGTCATGGGCCAAGATTGCCTTTTCTATATTTTCAAATTCAATAATAACTACTCTTTGCATAATGCCCTGTTCATAAACTTTTACCGGTTCACCTCTTACAATAAACCTGCCGCCCTGCTCTACTAAAACCGGCCCTGCTTTTTCTTTGTAAGTTGCCATTTTATTTTCATTTTCTATAGAATGGTAAGTTGTTATCCAATATCCTTTTGCCATAATATATCCTTTGTGTTATTTTAATTTATACTTTTATAAAAAGAATTTTTTCATGGAACATCAATTAAATAATTCTCTCATAATCTTTTATATTCAAACGCCAGACTTTTGTACCGCAGAACCTATCGCCTTCGGGACATCTGGGTTTTTGTTCGGCTTTATCACGCATAAAACAAGGCGGACCAATATAGTCAATTAAATCGGGCATTTGCTTAAATACCTGCTTTACTTCATCCACTGTTGAATAAAAAATCTCTTCCTGAGCGTTATAGCATAACCGGGCTTTCCATTTATGTAAAAAATTTAAAAGGTCCCCAGATTCTAAAAATCTTACCGGATAAGCATTCGGCAGTAAATAAGTAAGTTCGGGTAAAGGAATTTCTTTTTCATATAACTTTTCAATTAAATGAAAGTTTTCATGCATAAATCCTTCATATAAGGCTCTTGCTTTTATATTTTCTTTTATTATTTGAGGAACAATATAATCTGGTTTTAAACTCATTTGCAAATAAAGAAGAGGTCTTGAACCGGGCAGAGTTCTGTGCCGCTGTTCCTGAGAATCTGCGGTATGAGATAATTTTTTTTGAAAAGTAAAATGAATATGATTTAATAATCTTGAAACAGGATCAAGTGTCGCTGTGTAAAGTACGTCGGTCACATTTAAATTGAAACGACCGTTTAACAAATGCTTAAATATTTCAGATGTACTTACTTTATTATTTCCTGTTAAAAGTGAATATCCAAGCTGTAATATACTTTCATATTGAGTTTCATTTTTTAAGCTAAGCGAAGCTACGTTTCCTTTTGCAAGCTTAAAATCAAATTCCTGATTCGCGATAAAAGCATTTTCAACAGACGCGGGATAAACTTTGGGAGGCATGGGATCAGCCATTTCTTCTACAAGCATAGGATCAATTTTTTTTACTTCACGAAGCATCTTTAAAACCAGCGCGATACTTTCGTCATGTGATGTCTGCGTCATCATTTTCACGTATCTATGAAGCGTAAGAGCGTTAACAGTATGATAAAGATAAGCCGTTGTAGAAATAGGCATTACATAACGCGCGGCTTCCATAGCTTTTTTTTCTATTTCGCCTTCGTATTTATCGCGGTTTCTTGATTTTAATTTATGAATTGAAAAATAAATATCAGCAGCTGCGGGTTTTATTATTTTAATTAAATCTTTATAAATATTATGAGTTTTTTCATGCCAGTCGAATATTTCTTTTATTTTAAGACTTTTAGGCAGGCTAAACCAATCGGCTTCTTGTTTAATAGAAACATATCTTTGTGAGACCTGCTCAGAATTATAATAAGGATGCGAATGTAAAAACTGCCAAATAAGATTTCTACTGATTCCTTTTATACCAAAAACAAAATGAGCGTGCTGTCTTGTGGTCATATGGCCGGCTTTAAGCGTTGATTTTGATATCTTATCTCTTAGTTCGCGGCTTTTTTCTGATTTTGACACATCTTCAGGTAAAATAATGCCTTTGCTGCTATAACATGTTCTTGCCGAAGCAGCGGCTAAATCGTAAGGATTTTTTATATAACCAAGCAACTTTACTTCTAAAGGGTACGTTTCTAAAGTAACTTTATACTTTTTTTCATACGCCGAAAGATCAAGTGTCATAAGGCAATTTTTAAAATCTGTATAGTGACGACAAGGCAATATTAAATGCTTTACAATTTATCTTATATTACCTTATTAACACTTTTATAATGAAATACGAAGAATTTTTAAAATGCACCAAACTATCATTAGAAGAAATTATCGCTTTTTCTTGCGGAACTTTAATAGAAGACCCGCCTGAAGAACTACCGCAGTTGCCTGCTCCGCCATTTTTAATGATTGATAGAATAACATCGGTTGAACGGAACGGTTCAAAAGGAAAAATTGTCGCTGAAATGGATGTAAAATTAGACAATCTTTTCTTTCAAATACATTTTCGAAATGATCCAGTGCATCCAGGATGTCTTGGAGTTGACGCTATATGGCAGCTATTAGGGTTTTTCTGCTGTTTAAACGGCGCGCAAGGCGGCGGCAGGGCGTTAGGATGTAAAGAAGTTGAATTTTTGGGACAGGTTAGACCTTTTAATAAGGTAGTAAGATATGAAATTAATGTAAGAAGATTTTCAAATATGCCCCAGCAGGGAACCGCTTTAGCAGTAGGAACAGGTAAGGTTTTTGTAGATGATGAACATATTTATACCATAAATGAAGCAAAATCAGGAGTATTTAAGGGTATTGCTTATAAAGATTTTCCTAACCGAAGCCAAAATTCAATAGGCGGCAGAATTGTAACAGAGTAGTTACTATAATGCTAATTTATAATCAAATATTAGAAAAAATACTATCGAAAAAAAATTTATCGCCTGAAGAATCTGAGTGGTTAATGAATGAAACCATGGAAGGCACATTAACTTCAGCTCAAATAGCCGGATGGCTTACAGCTTTAAGGGCCAAAGGTGAAAGTTCAGAAGAAATAGCTTCTTTCGCTAAAATAATGAGAAAAAAAGCGGTATCTGTAAACTTTTCAACAGATATGCTTCTTGATACCTGCGGCACAGGTGGCGATAAATCAAACTTAATGAATATTTCTACTTTATCAGCTATTACTTTGGCTTCAATGGGCATTCCCGTGGCAAAACACGGTAATAAAGCTGTTTCTTCAAGCTGCGGATCGGCTGATATTCTTGAAAAACTGGGCTATCCTTTAAATGAAACTGCTGAACAGACAACCAATCGCTTGAAAAATGATCATTTTGCTTTCTTTTTCGCGCCTTTATTTCATCCGGCTATGAAAAACGCAGCAACTACACGAAAAGAACTGGGTATACGTACTGTTTTTAACATACTGGGCCCGCTTTCAAACCCGGCTTCTGCAAGCGTACATCTTTTGGGAGTTTTCGATAAAAGCATGATTAAAATAATGGCAGAGGCTTTACTTAAACTTAATGTAAAAACAGCTATGGTTATATCATCAGATGACGGCCTGGACGAAATAAGCCCTATAGTGCCTACTTATTACGCGTTAATTGATAATAATAATCTCACCGAGGGAATTATTGATCCTGCTAAGCTTGATATTTCAAATAAAGATTTACATAAATTAAAAGTAAATAATGCCGAAGACGCTTTTCAAAAAGCAAAAGATACATTAAAAGGATCCTATTTGCCCGGAGTTGAAGCTGTCTCTTTAAATTCATGTGCCGCATATTATCTATGGCAAAAAGCAAATAATAAAACAAATCAAAGTATATCTGATTTTTTACGTCAGGAATTTAAAAATATAAAAGAAGTACTATTGTCGGGAAAGCCATATATATTTACAGAAAAATGGCTAAAACAAATCTAAATTTACCACGAAAAAAATCTTAATATATACTTTGAAATAAATTAGAAAAAGTATTATTCTATATATGTATTCTGCGTTTTTTGTCGATAAATATTGTATAAAATAATATTTTTAGAATATAAAGTTATTTATGATTTATGATAAAAACATTCCTATTGGCAATTGGATGATAACTGATGTTAATATTATTACTGGTGACACATCTGTTGAAAAAGCCATTAAATTAATGAACGAAAAAAACGTAAGTTATGTTCTTGTAGGAACAAAAGAAAAACCAGAAGGTATTTTTACAGAAAGAGACGTTGTAAAATTTTTTTCTCAGGGGCAAAACGGAAAAAAAGAACCGGTTAAAAATCATATGTCAAAGGACCTTAAGTTAACACATGAATCTGTTTCTTTTGAAGAAAGTTTAAGAATTATGATAGATGAAGATATTCGCCATTTACCCATTATTTCTAAAAATGAGATCGCGGGCATGGTATCATCAAAAGAATTAATTAAATTTAAATACAACATTTTAGAAGAAGCGTTTCATAATACACGCAGAGAATTACAAAAAACTGTTGATTTATTAAAAAAAGACTCTGACGAAAGAATTCAAATTTTAATGAAAGATTATGAAAAACTTCAAACTAAAGCATTTACAGACGATATGACCGGACTTTTTAACCGCCGCTATTTTGAAGACAGACTTAGTGAAGAAATCGCGCGATCTCAAAGATACGGATATCCGCTTTCACTAGTATTTTTAGATGTAGATGATTTTAAATATTATAACGATACAAACGGACACCAAAAAGGAGATAAGGTTCTTGAAACCATTGGAGAAATTTTACGTTTTTTTAACAGTGAATTAACAGAAAAAAGCGCGAATCTTCGTAAATCTGATATTGTGGCAAGATATGGCGGCGAAGAGTTTATTGTAATTTTACCATATGCTGATAACAAAGAAGCTCTAGCAGTTGCAGAAAGAATAAGAGTGGCAATTGAAAAACATAAATTTGAACATGAAAAAAAACAGCCTCAAGGAGATTTAACCATCAGCGCGGGTGTGGCAACTTTTCCCGAGATGGCTCGTACGGCTGAAGAACTAATTAATATGGCTGATAAGGCATTATACCATGCGAAAAGAACAGGAAAAAACAAAGTCTGTTGTTTTAATCCCAAAAAAACTGTGGCTAAATAACTTGCTTCAAAAAAAAATTATTTATATAACATCTTTTTCTTTTGTTTTCTTATTATTCTTTTTAGGATTTTCTATATATTTTTTTAATAAACCTGCCGGTAACGGTTCCCGTAAAATTGATCTTATTGTAAAACCCGGCTGGGGTTCTAAGGTTACAGCTGATATACTTGAAAAAGAAAATTTAATAAAAAACAGCTATTTTTTTAGGACCCTTCTTATTATAACAGGAAATCGAAATAATATTAAAAAAGGGATTTATCCCATAAATAACTCGATGAGTTCTTCTAAAATTATTGATATTTTAACAAGCGGAAAGACTAAAGTAATTAAAATAACTATTCCTGAAGGCTTTAATAACCGGCAAATTGCCGATTTATTTGTTAAAAATGGTTTTTTTTCAACAAGACAAGAATTTCTAGCCTTTGCCGCGAATAAAAACATTTTAAAAGCTTATAATATTTTGGGCAATGACCTCGAAGGATATCTATTTCCTGAAACTTATTATATTCCTGTAGGCTATGAAAAGCAAAAAGTAATTGAATTAATGGTAAATACATTTTTTGAAAAAGTTTCAAACATTCCCGATTTTCCTCAAAATTTTAAAGAAAGACAACAACTGATTATTTTGGCCAGTATTATTGAAAAAGAAGCAAAATTAAAAGAAGAAAGACCTATAATTGCCAGTGTTTTCTCGAATAGAATTGCCGAAAATTATCCGCTGGAATCATGCGCTACTATACAATATTTATTTGAAAAACCTAAAAATCCGCTTTTATTTAAACATTTGAAAATAAAATCACCTTATAATACGTATATTAATAAGGGACTTCCTCCCGGTCCTATTGCGAGCCCGGGCTTAGAGGCATTACAAGCGGCATTAGATCCGGCTGAAACTCAGTTTAAATTTTTTGTGGTAAAAAAAGACGGTAGCCATCATTTTTCAAAAACCTTTAATGAGCATGTAAAAGCAAAAAGATATGAATTTCTTCATTAAATGATAGTAGTTTCGCCTTCAAAAACGTCTTTACAGGGTCCTGTCATATAAACATGGTTATCTTTTTCAGACCAGTAAATTTCTAAAATACCGCCTTTTAAGTCTACTTTGCTTTTTCTTTTAATTTTACCTATAAGTACGCCGGCAACAACAACAGCAGAAGCGCCAGTACCGCAGGCAAGAGTTTCGCCTACGCCTCTTTCCCATGTTCTTTGTTTTACCTGATCTTCATCTACCATTTGCACAAATTCTACATTGGTTCTATTGGGAAAAAGAGAATAATTTTCTATAAGCGGTCCATATTTTTCAACAGGAAAGTTATCTACATCGTCAACCCAAATCACACAATGTGGATTTCCCATTGAAACGACAGTGCATTGAAAAGTATTATGATCATCTAAATATATCTTTTCATTTAATACTTGTTTATTTTCTTCACCCGGAGCGTACTGCATGGGAATTCTAGATCTTTCAAATATGGGTTCACCCATATCGGCCTTAACTCTATATACTCTGCCGTCTCTAACCATTAATATACTGGGAATTATACCCCTTAATGTTTCAACCATTAATTTTTGTTTAGTGGTTTTACCCCTATCATATAAATACTTACCAAGACATCTTATCGCGTTGCCGCACATTTCGGCTTCTGTACCATCGGGATTAAAAATTCTAATTTGAATATCAGCTTTAGGAGCATCTGGTTTCATTATTAAAACCAAACCATCGGCCCCAACCCCGTAATGTCTATCACAAAGAAGTCTTGCCGCTCTGGCCGGATTTTTAGGTATATCTTCAGTAAAAAGATAATCATTGCCTAACCCTTCTAATTTTGCGAATCTCATACAGTCTCCTCTTCTTTATCTTAAAATTTATATCTACTTAGCAATAAAAATTCTATTGACTTATACGATAGAGAAAATTAAATACCCCCATGGTAAATAAAGAATAAATAATTATTTTTTTGATATTAATGAATTATTTATATGCCAAATTTTATGGATGAGACAGGCTTTCAAGAACTTTTTATAAAATACAGTCAAAGTCAAGAAGGTTCTATTGAACGAGAAAAGTGTAAAGAACTTTTGCACGAACATATTTATTTATATCCCATTAGAAGATATAGAGCCAGCTCTGATGACGCGTCTGATTTTTATTTATATTTATATCCAAAAATTAATTTATTGTTTGAGAGCTATAATCCTAATAAAAATATTTCATTTTTAGTTTATTTATCTGTCAAATTAAGGTATTACTTTTATAAATTTCTAGAAAAAAATAAATCAAAAAAAATACTAAATATAGAGAATAGTCATGTAAGCTGGGAAAATGAAGCTGACAGCAGGCCGTTTTTTGTATCACATGAAAATGATAATGATAAAGACAAGCTTAAAAGTTTTATTCAAAAAGCCATTGAATCATTAGAACCGGCTGAAGAACTGCCTACCAGACTTTATTATGGTTTTCCTTTACGACTAAAGCATTTAAGATTTTTATTTAAAACTCATGGCAGTTATTTAATTTTTGATGAATACAGAGAATATTTAAATAAACTAAATGAATGGGAAAAAAAAGAAAGTAAAAATAAGAAAAATCTGCTTATAAAACTTCAAAAAATACAATTAAAGATAGAAACAAATAAAGAAAAAGAAGATGAACTTTTTAAAAAACAAAAAGAAGCATTAGATGATTTTTTTAACATTAAAAACCCTATTTCATTAAAAAAGATATCTGATATTCTAAAAGAAGCAATATCTGTAATTCATAGGAAAATAAAGAAAGCTCGCTTTAAAATTAAAAATTTTATTTTAAATAAATTCGAAGAATTTAAAGAACTTGTAAATATAACGGTTTAACATGGCTAAAACAAAACACTTAAGCGAAGAAAACTTTATGGCGCTTTTACAGCATTCTTTAGATAAAAAATCTTTTAATAATAATAAAAATATTTTAAATACTTTAAGTCATCTAGAAAAATGCGCTGTTTGCTTTGCCGGTTTTTGGGAATCATACGATACTCTCAATATTTTAAAAACGAAGAAAATTTCTTTACTAACAAAACTTTCTATAGAGTTGAACGGCATCGCTCAAACTTTTTCTTTAAAAAATATACAAAGCTTTCTTCCTGTATCGTTTACGCCGGCAGCAGCCGTAAGAAATAACAGTGATAAAGATTTTTTTTCAGAAGGAAAAATAAAAATAATTGAAAAAAAACTACCGGGAACTGTATTTTCACTACAAATAAAAACAAAACCAAAAGTATTGTATTTTGTATGGAATATAAAAGGCGAATATAAAAGACTGGTAGATTTATGTTTTTATGTTAACAATAAAGAAGAAGAAAAACAATCGGGATTTACTAAGCCTTTAGAATTTATATTCTCGCATGAAACAAAAAAAAGAACCGCCGATACAAACTTGTTTTTTACCATAAAATATTTAGACAGCAGAGAAAAAACTAATGAAAGAAAAATCTTCGAAATAAATATTACAAAATAGTTTTATTTAATAAGATTTAAAAAATAAGACTCTACTTCTTTATAATCTCTATCTAGTTTTTCAGGTAAAAGCTTTAACCCTTTTTTAATATGAAAAGCCGCTTTATCTTTTTTATTATCTTTTAATAATTTTTGACCGGTAAAGATTTCATCGCGGGCCTTAATATATTTTTCACATTTTTTGCATTTTGGATTTTCTTCTAATAACTGCTTATATCCGTCAGCTATTTCTAGGTTTTCAAATTTTGTATCCATAAGACAACCCTTGGGATGATCGTAAACATCTGGTATCCAGTAAATTTGATGACCCATCTCGTGAGCCACCAGATATCCGCCTATGGCTTTATTTATAAAATCACGTGATAAACTTCCCATTTTTGAACTTGCTTTACCTAAAAAATAAGGTTCATTAGAATAAAGTTCAAATACACTGCTAAAAGAACTGACACCCGCTAAATTACCCTCACGCGCGGGAGATTCAAAGCTACTGCCCGATACCTTGGCGTGTTTAAAAATAACATGAGGATAAGGCTTTTCAATTTCATCATAAACTAAAATAGTATTTGTAAGAATTATATCATACGAATCTTGATATTTCATCAACTCAACCCATGCTTTATAACTGTGATATTTATGATTTTTTGAAAATAAAGAGTTTTGATTTTTAAGTTTATATTTTTTTAAAAATAAAAGTTTTTCATTATACACTTTTATTAAATAATCGGCAAAATCAGAATAACTTTTTGCCTTATAATAGGTATTTAAATCACTTAATGACCAATTGTTTTTAAGAAAATTGATTATTTCATTTTTCTTAAGTAAAATCTTTTGTTCCCATTTTTTTTCATCTATACCCAGCAAAGGTTCAAAATTTTTAAGCCAGTTATCAAACTTTGAATTTTTCTGTGCCGATTCATTAAATAAATTTTCAAGCGTTCCTGTTTTTATAATAGAAAAATTAACCGAAACATTGGTAAACTTTTTCTGCAGCATTACAATAGCTTCATTAAAAATAACATCAATATCTTCATTACTTAACTTTTCAAGACGATTATCTTGAAAAACACCTACTGTTAAATTAATTTTTTGATTTTGGTATTCTGGCTTTTTATTTGAAAAATAAAACAAAGCTAAAAAAATAGAAAATAATATTATTAAATGATATTTTCTATTTTTCACTTTAGTACCTTTGTTATCTATTATTCTTTAATAATTTTTTATTGATTGGTATATGCAAATATCTGGCATTATAAGAGCTTGAAGTTTTTTTAAGTTTTTCTTTTAATTGAGATTTTTCGTCTGAACTTGCCTGAAGCTTATTTAAGGTCAATTCACTTGATTGTGACGCAGAAATACTTACAAAAGACGCTCCTGCCTCAGGATTATGATCGTGATTGTATATTATAAAATTACTATCATCAGCGTGATACATTTGCGTAAAATTATACACGCCTGCGCCGCTTATTGAAGGCGAAGTACCCGCTTGCTTTACCAATGGAACAAAAGAATACGGTTCAATATATTTGTTAGATACCGCGCCGGCAAGAGGTTTTAAGAAAAACTCATTGGTTTTTAAACTAAACTCATATCCTAAAGGAACTTGAAGAAAATTAGTGCTGCTTGAAGTACTTCCCGATTGAACCGTTAGTCCTGCTGAATTTAAATTATATAAAGAAGCGTACAAAAACCTGTATGAGCAGTCAAATTCAGGATACGTTAAATGATATACATTTGAACAATAGTCAATAAGATTTACATCTTGCATACTTTGAAGAGCATTATTAACACCCTCAATACCCGCAAAGCCTGAAGAAGTTATTTCATAAAAAATATTAGAGCCATATATATCATATAAATATCTAAAGTAAACATAAGCATTTGCGTAATCAGTTAAATTGTCATCCCATTTTATTAAAGAATTACCCGCTGTATTTTCAAATTCAAATAATTTATCAATTTGAGGACCATAACCGGCAATATCTGAAGCAACCTGAGACATACCTTCATTTACCCATACTTCTTCAAAATTATCAATCCCTCGGTTATAAGCTCTATAATCTTCGCTAAAATTTAATAAATGCTGGTATTCATGTGTTAATACTGATAATAAAAATTTTGAACCAAGAACTGTTGGGTACGTGTCTAAATATAGCATAGCTCTTTCGTTAGATCTTGCCCCATCTGCATATTTTATGGCATCAGCATCTAAAACATAGTTCATTGGATTAAAATATCCTCCAAAGAAAGGATCTTCTATAGTCTCAAATCCATCTTTTATATCAAGAAATAAAAAGGTAATTTTTTTTTCTGTGCCAATGTAATAAGGCTCACCAAAAACAGGGTTTATAACTTTTATAATATGATTTTCAAAAGTATGTAATACATCTTCTACCTTTTCAATATCAACGTCAGATGTTACTTCTACATACGCTATAGCGTGTTCTGTTTCTCCCGCGAAAATAGCCTGAACCTGATAATATTCATTTTCAGCGTTAAAAACATCAACTGCCCAAAAAGATTTTGTTCCTAGAGTGTCAACGAGAGGTTCTTCATCTGAATTTATACAAGAAAAAACCGCTAAATATATTATAAATATTTGTTTAATTTTTTTTAACACTACGTGTAGTATAACAAATTTGCATATCAAACGGCAAGACTTTTTTAAATAACATGGTACTCTTAAGGACATCTATACTTACAATTTATAGAATTATATACTTTTATATTAATTGTTTTGATTAGGGTCATTCCCGTAAAAACGGGAATCTGTTAGAAAAAAATATCAAATAGATTCCGCATTGTAGCACGTATTGTAACAAGACACGGAATTTACATTAAATTAAATAAATATATATTGACGCTTTCAAAACTTTAATTACTTTATATCTATGTTCCAAACCGCTGTAACAAAAATGCTCAATATTAAACTGCCCATTATTGGCGCGCCTATGTTTTTAGTTTCTTACCCTGAACTTGTCGCGGCAGTATCAGAAGCGGGAGGGCTGGGAACTTTTCCCACTATGAATTACCGTTCAATACCTGAATTAAAAGACGCGCTTTTCAAAATTAAATCAAAAACTCAAAAACCCATAGGTGTTAACATTGTGCTTTATAAAGAACATAACCCAAACTGGAGCGAACAGTTAAAAGTTTGCCTTGATAATAAAGTAAATTGTATTATTACCAGCATGGGAATTCCCCGTTCGGTTATAAAAGAAGCAAAGTCTGCCGGGGCCAAAGTTTTTTGTGATGTAATAGATATAAAATACGCGAAACTTACGGCCAAAGCGGGTGCCGATGCTCTTATCGCGGTTTCAGCCGGCGCAGGGGGCCACGCGGGCAAAATTTCTCCCTTTAGTTTAATACCTTATTTAAAAGATGAAATAAATATACCGGTTATTGCTGCTGGCTCTATTTCTTCAGGCAGACAAATGGCTGCTGCCATGGCGCTTGGAGCAGAAGCTGTCTACATTGGCACCCGTTTTATCGCCTCTTGCGAATCAGGCGCGTCAGAAGAATATAAACAAGCTATAATTAAAGCGATGCCAGAAGATATTATCTATTCAAAAGAAATATCGGGCGTTTACGCAAACTGGTTAAAAGAAAGTTTTGATAAATATAAAAATATAGAAACTACTGATTTAAAAAAATGGAAAGATATATGGTCAGCCGGGCACGGTGTTGGACAAATAAAAAATATTTTATCAGTTAAAAAAATTATGGATGATATAATTCAAGAATATAAAGATGTAACTCAAAAAATGAAAATGGAATAGTTTATTAATGAAAAATTTTAAATGTACACGAGCCTTTATTTTTTCTGCTGTTATTTTGTTTATGTTTTCGTCAAAGGCGTATTCAGACAATTTTGAACCCTCGCTATACGCGAATGAATCTGATTCTTTTTATATTGAAACAAAATCTTTTAAAGATATGATTGAAAGTCTTAAAAGCTTTTATTTTTCTCTTAGAGATAAAAACGGTATTCAAGAATGGAACATGCTGGGTCTACGGGCAAAGCTTTTATTTGATATAAATTTTCTTGATATTGAAAGCCTTAAAAAAATAGGAGCTGATATTGAATCACCAGCTGGTTTTTCTGTAAAAATTAAATCTTTGGATATAAATACCGACTTTCAAAAAGATATAACTGATAACTGGGTATTTTTTATTCCCGCTAAAAATTCAAATATTCTTTATAAATCTATACATAAAATAATAACAAAATCAATAAATAATTCTACAATACCAACAAAGGGACAACAAAAACAAAAAAAAACTATACCTGAACTTACTGAAATTGAAAAGGATAAATTATTACATTACAAGAAAAAAGATTTTGAATTATATATAGCAAAAGCCGAGAATTTTCTTGTTTTTTCTGAAAACAAAGAACAAGCGTTAAATTCTCTTGAAAAATCCTCGACCCCTATAAAAAACGCGCCATATTTTCAAAATAACCTTGAATTTATTAAAAATTCAAATAATAATGATAATATGATTTTTTATTATACTGTAAACCCGGCGCAAACAAAAGATATGCTAGATTCTATATTAAAAAATTTGCCAGTCACAATACCTAAACAAAATCAAAAACCAATAACTGATGAAAACCAAAGTAATTTACTTTCTACCGGTGGAATACTTTCAATTGATAAAACCAAATTAAATTTTATTTCAAACACAACTTACAAAAACGGATATCTTGACGATACCAGTAAAAAAATTCCCGCAATATTAGACGCAACTGCCAAAAATTTAAGCATTGATTATTACTCGGGCCTTATTACTTTTTATATGACATTAAAAATTAACTTTCAAAAAATTATCTTACTGTTAAAAGAAGTTAACCCAACTACACAAATAGAATTAGCTAATTTATCAAAAAAAATCTCACCAAAAGGAGATTATAATATTGAAAATGATCTTATTCCCGCCTTAACGGGAAAATTATCTTTATTGATAGGGAGTATTCCAGCAGAAAAAAAAATAAGAGACTTTTCGACATGGGATGGTTATTTTTCTTTTGGAATTTTGCCTGAAAAAAAAGAAAATATTGAAAAATTGATTTTAAAAATAAAAGAAGAAGATAAATCTATTGAATTAAAAACTTCAGATTATGAAAAGGGTAAATTATATGAAATTAAATTTATGACGCCTGAAAAAAAAGAAAATAAAAAAAATAAAACAAAAACAGCCTCGCCCAATAAACCAAATTATTTGTATTTATATTTAACAGAAAGCGAATGTGTTATAAGTACATCAAAAGAAAAATTAAAAAATATTACGAATAATAACAATCAAACTCTAGTTAAAAAATTAAATTTATTAAGCACTGAAAATGAAGAAAGATTATACTTTTCTTTTTACTTAAACATAACTTCAGTTGTAAATTATATAAAAACAAGCAGTATAAAATTTTTAGCTGCTTCGTTTTTACCTTATTTTACCAATCTATCTGATTTTTCAATTAACGCGTATAAAAAAGAAAATTCTTTACAAGAAATAATTCAACTTCGTCTTAAAAAAACTGCAATCCCATAAATGTTATATAGGACTCTGGGTAGAACAAATTTAAACACTTCAGTATTTACTCTCGGGGGGATGCGCTGGATTGATGGATGGAATGAGCCATATCATGAAATTTCTGACGAAACGCTTAAACAAGCCTGTGAAGTCACAAAACACTGCCTTGATAAAGGAATAAATCATATTGAAACTGCCCGCGCTTACGGTAAATCAGAATTTATTTTTGGTAAAGTTTTTAATCTGCTTTCTATAAAAAAAAATAATTTAATAGTAACAACAAAAGTAAGGCTTAAAGATTCTGAAACCGTTTATTCTCAAATACTAGAATCATTAGAAAGACTTCAAATAAATTATGTTAATATTGTAGATATTCACGGTATCAACAACGATTTAGATTACAATAAAGTTTTTTCAAAAGACGGTACCTTAAAAGGACTTCAAAAAGCGCGAAAAGAAGGTTTGGTAAAACATATTGGTTTTAGCACGCATGGCCCTCTTGATTTAATATTAAAAACAATAATTACGGGTGAGTTTGATGTTGTAAACTTACACTATTATTTTACTTTTCAAACTAATTATCCCGCCATTAGTTTAGCTAACGCTCTTAAAATGGGAGTTTTCATAATCTCACCCAATGATAAAGGAGGAATGCTATATAAACCCAGCCAAAAACTTTTAAATTTATGCAATCCGCTTCATCCCATTGTTTTTAATAATCGCTTTCTTCTTGAAGACCATGGCATACACACAATCTCACTGGGAATAACAAAAACTGAAATGCTAAACATTCATCTGGAATCTATACAAAATAAAAATACAAATTCCAGCAATTCTGTAAGAGATGAACCATTTATGGGAAAATTAGAAAGGGATATAAAATTGAAGCTTGAAAAAGAATTAAATAATACGCCTGATTACTGCACTATTTGCGGTTTTTGTCTGCCATGCCCGGTAAAAATAAATATTCCCGAAGTACTGAGGCTGAGAAACCTTTTTATTGCTTTTGATATGAAAGAGTTCGCGGTAAAAAGATATAACGAGATGAAACCTGATGACCCTTGGGTAACAGGAGAAAGCGCTGATAAATGCGTAAATTGTAACGAATGTCTGCCGCGATGCCCGCAAAGGCTCACGATACCTTCTTTATTAAAAAATACCCATAAATTATTTAAAAACGCAATAACAAAATATTAAATTTTTTTAAGACAATAATAAAAAATAAATATAATATACATACATAAGGTTTATTTCATGAAAACAAAAATTTATATTACAGCTATATTTATATTAATAACTTATTTTTATTACTGTAACAGTACCAAACCGAACCTTGTCTCTGTAAAAAAAGCAAAAGCAGAAATTATGCCAAAAAGCGGAACAAATGTTTTTGGTTCTGTTACTTTTACGCAAATAGCAGATAATAGCATTAAAATAGTAGTATCAGTAGTAGGCTTAAAGCCCGGCAAGCACGGTTTTCATATTCATGAGAAAGGAGACTGTTCTTCTAATGACGGTGAATCTGCGTTGGGGCATTGGAACCCTGATAAGTTAGAACACAGCGTTCACGACAAAGAAAACAGTCATGCCGGAGACCTAGGGAACATTACCGCAAATCATGAGGGCAGTGTATTTCAAGAAATTATTATTAAAAATGTTTCATTATCGGACACAAAAGGTCCGGTTGGCAAAGCTTTGATTATTCACGCCGACGAAGACAATTTAAAAACACAGCCAGATGGCAATTCTGGTAAAAGAATCGCTTGCGGCATTATTAGAAGTAACTAATTGAAAGAAGTATACTCAAAAAAAACTTTTATTGAACTTTGGGACCAAAGTATCGCAAATTTATGGCATGCTTTACCTTCTCTTTTGCCTAAAATATTATATACTGTAATCTTAATAATCATTATAGGATTAATTAAAACTTTTATTCTTAAAGTCATGGTAAAACGAGTTCATGACTCTACGGCGCGTCTTCAATGGCAAAGAACCATAGGCTATATTTTTTTCTTTCTTAGTATCTTAATTTTACTGCCCATATGGCTGCCTTCTTTACATTCTGTCGCGACATTTTTAGGCATCTTTGGCGCGGGAGTTTTAATTGTATTTAAAGAGGTTTTTCTAAATATCGCCGGCTGGGTATTTATTCTTTCTAGAAAGCCTTTTGTACCTGGTAACAGAATTCAGATTGACGACGCGATAGGTGATGTTTTAGATCAAAGAATTATTTCTTTTAGCATGATAGAAGTAAAACCAAGATCAGAGGGCGGACAAAGTACCGGTAGAATTATTCATGTACCTAATTCAAAAATTTTTACAGATTTAGTACATAATGCCAGCAAAGATTTTGCTTTAAACTGGAATGAAATATATGTTTACTTAAGCGCAAATAGCGACTGGAAAAAAGCCGTAGAACTGTTAGAAAAAATCGCAGAAACTACGCTTGAGAAAATTAATCCTGATGATAAAAGATTAAAAGATGCCGAGAAAAATTTCGCCATAAAATATAAAAAAATAAATCCCAGCGTTTATGTAGACGTAGACGAAAATAAAATTAGACTAACCATAAGGCACTTAACTGACCCTTTAAAAACAAGATTTATTACCGATAAACTTTGGCGCTCTATTTTAGAAGAATTTTCACAGGTAGAAAATATAAACTTTTTAGAAAATGAGTAATAAATAAAAAAAGCGTTTTTGAAAAGATCCTCTTTTTAAAAGCAGATGCAAATATTTATTATTACACAGCCCCTCTCTTTTCAAAAACGCAAATGGTTTATTGGCCTAAAATAAATAGTTTTATTTTAATATAAAATAAATTAACATATTTTTTAAAATTTGTCAATACTACTTTGTTACTATTTTCAAATATATAAAACCCTAATTTCAAAACAAAATGAATACTGCATTTATTCTGTAAATAATTATTTGTATTTATTTTCGATTTTATAAAGCAAAATAATTAATTTGATTATTTGATAACTATAAAATTCAACACTGATCTTGTTCAGATGACATCTTGCCTTTTTTTTGCAAAAAATAACGTACCGCAAATGAAATTATAATACCGCCGGGATAATAGACCATAAAGAAAAACATAACTTTTGCCTGGCTTGATCCAGTTAAAGAAAAAATATTTATAAAGATTGATAAAAAAAGCTTAAATAAAGCTAAAAAACTTATTATAGAAGCAAAAGATTTCAATATATAAACCCAAAAATCATCTGAAAAAACAGCCGTAGATAAGTTGCCAATTATATAAATTCCAAAAACAATTGTCGCGTATATAACAAGCATCTCAACATTTAATTTAAGAGTAGATAAAATTAAAAGACCAATTATACAAATTAGAAGTGTTGAACTAATTTGCAAAAAAGGAGATTTAAGTTTTGCTAACATTTTTATGTTTAAATTACCTATATTAAATTTAAAATATTCTTTAAACTAAGATAATAGACAATTTATATTAAACAGACAGCCGGTCAACTGTAAGAGAAAAATAAAAAGGGTATAATTTTAAATAGACTGCGCATTTAGTCTTGTACCCGAGAAAACGGGTAGTGAAATGACGCCCCGTCTGTTTGCCTGTTTCTGCGCAAGCGGGTGCTGGCGTTTGCGCAGGCTAGGTATATATTATTAAAAATTTCTACTTAAAAATAACCTGCTCGGGATATTTACCTGCATACTTACCCAAAACCTTATACATACCCAATTGGTTATAAATATTTTCGCCCCATGCCCAAAGAGTACCGTCTGCTTTTAGCGCAAAAGAATGGATTTGCCCCGCGTATACCGAGACCCAGTTTGCATCACTGCCAATTTGTACAGGCGTACCAAAGCTTCCATTACCAATGGAGTCAGCGCCAAGCTGGCCATAGTAATTATTTCCCCATGCCCATAGGGTACCGTTTGCTTTTACGGCCAAAACGTGATTATCGCTTGCAGAAATATCTTTCCAGTCTGCATCGGCAGAAACTAAAAGCGGCGCGGTATTTGTTGAATTAGTAGATACAGAGCTGCCAAGTACTTTCGATTCATTATGTCCCCAGCCCCATATTGTACCGTCTATTTTTACCGCCATAGTAAAATATTTACCAATTGAAATATTTTCCCAATCTGAATCATAGTTCCATGTTCCGGCGTTTGTTTCACAGTCTGTTTGCGTATAGTAGCCGCTTATGGTACAAACACCAACAAGCTGAGGCGTATCACGGTGTGTTGTATCACCCAGCCCTAATTGGCCGTAGGTATTGTGGCCCCATGTATAGATTGTGCCGTTATCTTTTAAACCCACAGAGTGAAATGTATGTGTTTTGGCATCAACCCAGGTTGTATCGCTACCAATTTGTACAGGGGAATATTTAGCACCGTTTGTACCATCGCCAAGCTGGCCATAGGTATTACTGCCCCATGACCATAAAGTACCGTCTGTTTTTATCGCTAGCACAGTATAATCACCAGCTGAAGCTATATTCCAATTTGTATCATAGTTCCATGTTCCTGCGTTATCTTCACAATCTGACTTTGTATAAAAACCGCCAATAGTGCAAGAACCCACCAATTGAGGGATATTATAGTTTAATGTATTGCCCAATCCTAATCGGCCGCTGCTATTTGAGCCCCATGCCCATAATGTATGATCATTTTTTATAGCTATATTATAATAAGAACCCGCTGAAACATTAAGCCAGTTTGTATCATAGTTCCATGTTCCCGCATTTAATTCGCAATCTGCCTGATTAAAATAACTTGCATTTGTACACGCACCCACTAACTGCGGCGAGTCATGATCACTGTTATCTCCCAAACCTAGAGCTGTACCTTTGCCCCATGTATAAAGAGAACCGTTTTTGTTTATAGCTGCTCCATGATACCGCGTAGAACCGTTAGTGCCTATAAATGCCCAGCTTGAAGCAATCGTTTGAGTAGGTTTTTTAATATATTCAGAAAATTTTGTGCCGTCGCCAAGCTGACCCAAATCATTTTGTCCCCAAATCCAAATTGTACCGTCTGATTTTAATGCGGTTGTAAATTTGCTTGTAGATTGTATACCCGTAGAAACCGAGACCCAGTTGGTATCAAAGATCCATGTACCTGTAGCTGTTTCGCATTCATCTTTTCTATAATAACCTTCAATACTGCATTTTCCTAATAATTGAGGAGTGTAGTACGCATTATAACCATCGCCCATACCCAATTGATAATCATTATTTAAACCCCAAACCCATATGCTGCCATCTGTTTTTTTGGCAAAAGAAGTATAAAGGCCCGTTTCTATAAATACCCAGTCAGTGTCATAAACCCATGTATATCCGCCCGACTCACAAGCAGACTGGTGAATAGGCGAGCCATAACCATCACAGTAACCCACTAATTGCGGCCAGCTATAGCCCGAAGTATTACCGAGCCCGACTTCACCATAAGTATTCATGCCCCATGCATATAAGGTGTTGTTTGTTTTTAGCGCCATAGTATCACGGTATCCGGCAGACACCATTAACCAGTCAGTATCAATGGTCCATGTATAACTATTAGCTTCACATGTTGCCTGATCAGCTATACTAGGATAACTGCATGAACCCATTGGATAAGGAGCATATTTATCTGTCAAATCACTACCTAGGCCCAATTTATTAAAACTGCCATCGCCCCATACCCATAAAGATCCGTCATTTTTAATTGCCGCAGAATATTTAAAACCCGCAGATATAGATTGCCATGTTGTTTCAGTATCAATTTGAACAGGCGCATTTTTTTGAACATTTGTATCGTCACCAAGCTGACCGTCGCTGTTATATCCCCATGCCCATAAGGTTCCGCCTGTTTTTAACGCTAGTGTATGGTCAGCTCCCGCTGATATAAACGCCCAATCGGTATCGCCTGCTACTTGAGTTGGAGAATTTTTTCCTTGTTGTGAGCCATCGCCAAGACGGCCGTCGCTGTTATATCCCCATGCCCATAAGGTTCCGTCTATTTTTATCGCGTAACTACAATAATTACCAGCTTCAATTTTCAACCAGTTCATGTCTGTTCCAATTTGAACAGGTCTATTTTTAGCAACTTCTGTACCGTCACCAAGTTGACCAAAAGAATTGCTGCCCCATGCCCATAAGGTACCATTGCCGGCTATGGCCAAAGTGTGGTCAGTACCTGATGATACCGCTATAAATTCATGTTTGCATAGACTTGTGCAACCATCACCATCAGTTAAATTGTTATCGTCGCATTGTTCTACGGCCGGTTCTAAAATACCATTGCCGCATGTATTGTTTACGGCGCAAACAGCATCGCATCCGTTACCGTCGTCTGTTGTGTTGCCATCGTCACAGGTCTCGCCGGTATCAATAACACCGTCGCCGCATGAAGCAGACTGGCAATTGGTTCTACAGTAATTTGCTATACTATCATTGTTATTAACCCCATCGTCACATTCTTCGCTGTTCGCGGCATCAATATTAAAATCACCGCAATAAGAAAGATTGCCCTGTCCTGTTTGGCATGTTTCGGTACAAACCAGACATCCTGAAGTCTCGCCATAAGTACAATTATCTGTTATACTATTGCCGTCTTCGCAATTTTCACCGGCTGTTGTATTTATATAACTATCGCCGCAAACTGAAAACAAACAGGTAGAACCCACGCAATCGGCTGAATCTAACCCGCCGGAATCGCAGTCTTCGCCCGCTGTCGCGTTTACTGTAGAGTCGCCGCAAGATTGATCGGTACAGTCGGTATCGCAAACAGCAGTTTCGCCGCCTGTACCGGCGCCGTCTCCATCGCAGGCTTCACCATTAGTGCCGTCCACCAAACCATCGCCGCAATAAGAAGTCGCACCGGCTGTTTCATTGCACGTATTATCACATACTGTACATGATATTTCGCCATACACGCAGTCGTCAGTTAATACATTACCGTCATCACATACCTCTGCGCCCTCAATAACACCGTTACCGCATACATTAGCGGGCTCGCAGGTGTAAGAGCCGTTAATACCCGTATCGCAAACATTGGTACATTGAGCGCTGTCGGTACATACCTGACCGTCATCAAGAAGACAAGTTGCTGAACAGCCATTTGCATCATCTATAGTATTGCCATCATCACAGCCTTCGCCTGTTTCTATCACACCATTGCCACAAATATCTATGGCCTCACAGGTTAATGAACCATTGGCCCCGGTATCACATACATTGGTACATTGATAATTAGCTGTACATGTTTCGCCGTTTGCCAATAAGCATAAGTCGGAACAACCATTTAAGTCATCAATAGTATTACCGTCATCACAGCCCTCTGTCGCGTCAACAATACCGTTACCGCATACATTGGCGGCCTCACAGGAATTTGAACCATTAACCCCTAAATCACACGCGTTACTGTCGCAATCTGCGCTCGCGGTACAAGTTTCTCCAATAATAAAAAGACAAGTAGCGGCGCATCCATTAGCGTCATCGGCAGTATTGCCGTCATCGCATACTTCGCCCGCATCAACGGTACCATTACCGCATGTATTTGCCGCCTCACATGTTGATGAACCATTCACCGCTAAATCACAAACTGTGCTGTCACACTCAGCAGAACCGGTACATGTCTCGCCGTCAATATAAAGGCACGACGCGGCGCATCCGTTGGCATCGTCGGCAAGGTTACCGTCATCGCATACTTCGCCTGCGTCAACGGTACCATTGCCGCATGTATTTAAAGGCTCGCATAAACCAGAACCATATATAGCAAGATCGCATACGTTTAAGCAGTCAGAAGCGGATGCACAAACCTCGCCGTCTGTAAAAAGACAACCGGATGAACATCCGTTAGCGTCATCGGCAGTGTTACCATCATCGCATACCTCGCCTGTTTCAATAACCCCGTTACCGCACCAGTTTGCCATTTCACAGGTTGAAGAACCGTTTACCGCTAAATCGCATACTGTACTGTTACACTCTGCGTTACCGGTACATGCCTGGCCGTCATTAAGAAAACAGGTTTCGTTACAACCGTTACCATCATCAGCCTGATTACCGTCATCGCAGCCCTCGCCCGTATCAACAATACCGTTACCGCATACATTGGAGGCCTCACAGGTAGTGGAACCATTTGTGCCTAAATCACAAGCGCTGCTGTCGCAATCTGCGTTTGCCGTACAGGTTTCTCCTATAATATAAAGACATGAAGCGGCGCATCCGTTTAAGTCATCGGCCTGATTGCCGTCATCGCAAACCTCGCCGGCTTCAACCGAACCATTACCGCAGGTATTTACCGCCTCACATGTTGATGAACCATTCACCGCTAAATCACAAACTGTGCTGTCACAATCGGTATTTGCCGTACAGGTTTCTCCTATAATATAAAGACATGAAGCGGCACAGCCGTTTGAGTCATCAGCAAGATTACCATCATCGCAAACCTCACCCGCGTCAATTATACCGTTACCGCATACATTGGCGGCCTCACAGGTTGATGAACCATTCGCCGCTAAATCACAAACACCACTGTTACATTGAGCATTAGCGGTACATACCTGACCGTCAGAAAAAAGGCATGTTCCTGAACAGCCGTTACCATCATCAGCTGTGTTACCATCATCACATGTTTCAGAACCATTTACAATATTATCACCGCAAAATTGTTGCACTACGGTTACTATGAATGTTTTTGTAAGAGGTACAGCGCTCCCCTTTGAAATTGTCGCTATTAGCGTAACCGTGATATTTCCTGTATTATAAGGCTGTGTAACTGTACCATCGCTTCCAATAATATCAGTCGGCACATCAACTATATAGGCTGCCCATTCTATAGCTGTGCCGTTAAATCCGCTTACAGGTAAAATTAAATCTTGCGTAATGCTGCCTGAAGAATCTAAACCTGAATAAATAATTACAAGAGATGCTTTATCAATTAAAACTGCGTCTGCGTCTGAAAGAGTGGTACTGCCTGTTGTCTCATAAATAGTCTTAGTAGTGTTTACGGTAGAATTTACTACTGCTTCTATTTCTGTGGTATCGGCAATTACGGCTGAAGTTAAATCTTCATTGTCTAGAACGGCAGCTGTCTGTTCGCTTATTAAATTCATCAGCTCGTTCTGTGATTCTGGGGCAACTGTTGTATTATTTAAAGTGTTAACTATCGCGCTGTCAACGATGGCCACGGTATTTGTAGTTAAATTACCAAGAGCATTCGTGTTAATATCGTCTAAACTGTTTACCGTACCACCCGCTTCGCATATAGCGTCATCAATAACAGCTAACACTGTTTGCGTTAAACCATTTAAAGCTATTTTTAATTCATCAACACTTAGGTTCTGTGATGTCGCGTAAGTAATAAAATCATTTATAATTGCGGTTAACTCGTCAAGAGCAGCAAGTACCGCCGCGTCACCTCCCGTAAGTTCAGATATACTTGCCGATGCCTGCGCCGTAGAAAAGCCTTTTTCAAGATAGTTTGAGGCCAAAGCCACCTGAAACTTATCTTCATTTAAAAAGGGAACAGGCGATTGAACCACGCAATTATCATAAGTTCCCCTATTCTCTAATAATGTTGAAAATGCCGCTGTTTCATTATGGGCACGCCTTACCAAAGTATCAAGAACCAAACCAGAAGCCGAGGGAGTGACTTCTGCATTTGCCGGCGCCTGAAATGAAGTATCATTAGAAAAGGCCGAATATACTACATTTGAGCCGATAGTATCTTTAACAATTGAATTTGCCTGTGTGTTAAAATCATCATCAGACATGGTTGACACATTGCCAAGATCACTACCCAATACTTTTTTATTAATATGATCTGTCATAGGATTTATATTCACTGTTAAATCGGTTAAAGCAGATGTACTCTTAAAAATTAACCCCGCTAAATAAGAAGTAAAATCAAGACTGCCTTTTAGGATGGTACTATTTAAATTTGTATTTTCATCAACTGCGGCAGTTACAATTAAGGGCCGTACTGTATTTTCAGGTATATCAATAGAATAGTTACCCGATGCGTCTGTAACAGCTTCGCCAATCAACTGACCATCTGCCGATTTTATAGTTACTGTTTTACCCGCTAAAGCCGGGCCGTTTGAAACGCTGCCCGATAAAGTAATATCATTTACAACAACCGTTGTATCTTCTTTTTTCTTATCATCGGAACAGCTTATTACAAAAAAAATATTTACTAATATTAAAAATTTAACAAAAAATAAATATTTATTTAACCTGTTTTTACCTTTCACCTTATTTAACATCTTTATATACTCCCTGTTTCTTAAATTTATAAAATATCATTGCCGCAAAATAAAACACCTGCCAAATATCCAAAAATCTTATTTTACGGTGTCAGTTTATAACATATCTGTGAATTTTTGTCAATAGGATGAACATCCTATAAGCTAAATATTGATGAAAATTGAAAATAATTTATCTAATTAAAGATGATCAAATGATCCGGCGCATAGAGCTTACAACACTCTGCCAAAATCCGGCGGATGGATTTTTTGTAAGACTCTCAAACTCTGCGGGAGTATAAACCAGAATTTCAATAGCGGGCAGCCAGTCTCTTAAATCAAAAAACTCAAAGCCTCTTTCAACGAAAGGCGTTTTCACATTTTTTATAATAATTAAATCAATATCGCTTTCGCGTGAAAAATCTTTAGTTAGAAAACTGCCGTAAACATAAGCGTGAATGACCCTGTCTTTCAACTTTATTTTAATTTCTTCAAGAACCTGGTCTTTCAATAAGCCGTTTAAGTTATCAGGAGATTTTTCCAGTATAATTTCTTTCATAAATTATTTAATCATGGCTTTTATTTTATTTAAAACCAGTTCAGCTAAATTTATCGCTTCTTCAGCCTGCTCTTTTGTTATATACTCAGAAGGTATGCCTTCGGGCATGGCATCTGGATATCTGGTTGAAATATAATATTGGTCAAGTTTTTTGCCCGCTGTTAAAATTTCATCATTTATATCAAGAGCTTTAGAAATCTTTACTATTGAATGACTTTTAATATTTGTGTATTCTTTGTAAAATGCCAGAGCTTTCAAAGTTTTCTCTGCTGTTTGCTGGGCAATAAAACACGCCTGAGGAAAATAATTTCGATTCAGAGTGTCTTTGCCCCACTTTAAATCTTCTTCGGCCTGTAATAGCCAGTCTTTGTATCTTGATTTTGACATCCTATCTATATTTAAGTATACTATAAAAGCAATATTATGAAATTTATTTAAGTTGGCAAGGGGATTTTTGTTATTATTTCAATCATCTAAAAGCCCCAGATTATTGCTTCTTAGTAAAGCCTGAGTTTTATTTTGAACATTTAATTTTCTATAGATATTTTCAATATGTCTTCTTACCGTATGCAAACTTATATCAAGCTCGTTTGATATCTCTTCGTATTTAAAACCGAGAGAAATGAATGTTAGTACTTCTTTTTCGCGGTCTGTTAATTTTACGTCTTTGTCATAATTTAAAAAGACATCAACTGATCTATTATAAGATTTAAATTCTTTCATTGCGCGTGCCGCTATTCTGGGCGTCATAGGAGCCCCGCCAAGCATTACAACTTTGAGTTCGGCAAGAAAAAGTTCTTCTGATGTTTCTTTTAAAAGATATCCGTTAGCGCCGTTTTGTATGGCCGATAAAATAATTTCTTCGTCTTCAAAAACTGTATAAACAACTATTTTAATTTTTGAGTACTTTTCTTTTAAATATGATATTGCCTGAAGTCCGTTCATCTTAGGCAATCCCAGATCTACAATTATTAAATCGGGCGCATTGTCTTCAATTTTGGCAAGGGCCGTTTCGCCGTCTTTATACCAAGAAAGAAATTGAAACTCTTCTGATTCTGAAAGAATTTTTGAAATTCTTTCTCCTACGATATTATTGTCTTCGACAAGAGAAACTTTTGCTATTTTATTCATCAAGCGCCTTTACCCGTAATATAAAAATGCTGTGATTATTAATATTTCTAAAGTATCTTAATTTTGCCCCTATTATTTTCATTCTTTCTTTAATGTTTATTAATCCCATTCCTTTTTTTTCGTCTTCTTCTGTCCAGAAAAAATTCTTCCCGTCATTTGATATCGACAAGAAGACAAACACACCTTTTTTCTTTAGATGAAAGTTTATTTTCTCTGGTTTCGCGTGGCGAAAAACATTTGTCATCCATTCCTGAAAAATACGAAAAACATGCAAAGACATTTTAGAATTCAGATAAGAACCTATTTGATCAATTTCTTTTTTTATCTCATATTTTTTAGAAAGCTCAATTCTTTCTATATATAATTCTATTTCTTTATCAATATCAAGATTATAATCTTTGGATGTTTTTAATAAAAAAACCATATCGCGAATGCGCCCTAAGGCCTGTGATATTCTCTGGTAAACATTTCTTATTACATTTGAATCTTCTCTTTTATCTTCAAGATATACTAAAAGTTCGGTAAGCTCGGCCCCGGCGTTATCATGAATTTCGCGGGCAAACTTAAGGCGCTGAGAAACCAAATCTCTTGCTACTTCGTCTTTTTCTTCGATTATAGTTTGTATTTTTTCGCTTAAATCGAGAGAAAGCTTCATAATATGTTCAGATTCTCTTATTTCAGTTACATCTTGCGCGGTGCCGAATATTTTTACGGGCTTATTATTTTCATCGACAATAAGTTTACCACGGGTATATAGATACCGTATCGCGCCGTCATTTGCGCGAATGATTCTATATTCAAGCGCCGGAATCGTGTTTCCTTTTAAAAAATTTTCGGCCACTCTCTGGTGCATTTCTCTATCGTCAGGATGCACTACCGCTTCTGAATTTTGCGACGAGATTCTTATATTCTTATCAAGACCGTGTATTTTATACATTTCATCTGACCAGATTATTTCGTCGCCTTTGGTTAAATCCCAGTAATAGACCCCAATTTGTGTCATTTCTGCGGCTTTCTCTTTTTCTACGCTTAAAACCTGTATTCTGTCTCCCAAAGCGATCGATAGAAGAAGCAAATCAAGAGCGTTACCGAAAAAGACCACATTATCAAAGAAAAACGAGCTGGGTACAATGCCAAGAGCCCTTAAATCGGCCAGTATTGTGGCTACGATTAAAGCGCTCCAAGCGATAAGAAAAAATCGCGCGCTTTTATTTTTTTTTAGATATGCCAAAAGAGATATAATAAAAAATGAACTGAATGAAACCATTGAGATTGCAATACAAAGAACCAACCCATATCTTATGGGTAATAACATAGTTACGGGTATAGCAGTTGATACTATATAAATAATTGTTTTTATATATTTATAATATGATGGATGTTTTTCTTGCATTTGCAAAAAATTTGTAGCAAATAGCGCGGCAGAAAGAATACCAAGAAGCCAGCATAAAATAAAAATTATGGCAGATGTATCAAATGAAAAAAATTGAAAAAACTGAAAAAAATGACCGCTTATAAATAAATGAACAATTAAATAACTAAAAAAAATAAATAAAACATAATAAAGATAAGCCTTATCTTTAAGTCTTAAAAATAGAAATATATTATAAAAAAGCATGATGATAACGAGACCAAAATATGATCCGAATAAAAAGCTTTCTTTATTGCTTTTTAATATAAAATTTTCTTTTGAATATACTACAATGGGAACTCTCAAGGGAAAACTTCCCTCGGTTCGAATATAAATCTGTTGAATTTCATTTTTTTTATGCGTATAATCAAAAACAAAAGTACGGCTTTGAAATTTTTTTTCATTAAAAGGAAACTGAAGTCCCGTTTTTACTTGATAAATTACATTATTATCTTTTACAATAAAAAAATCAAGATACTCTAAACCATGATGATTTACTTCTAGTAGCCAATGATCACGATCAGAAAGATTATTTAATTCAAAACGAAGCCAGTAAGCCGAACTGGTAATACCAAAGTGCGGTATTTTTTTTATAGTTTTTGAAAATTGATTATTAATATCATTAGATAGTATTTTTTTTATATCATACGATTTTGAAATATCTTCATAAAATTCTATATATGATAAATTCAGTGACTCTATTTTATTTTCTAATATGAAAGATTCTATGCCATGTATTTTTGTAAAACCTGTAAATAACACAAAAACTAAAAAACAGGCATGCCGCATTATAAGCGCATCAAAAAGTAGATTTATTATAATGTCAAATCAATTTTGAAACGATTTATTAAGACTACAAAATAGGTTGTTTTGTATGTTAAGATGCCACAACAGATATTAAGTTATTTTAGTTTATTTTTATTATTATGGTTTTTTTCGTTTTCTTTTTCGTCGCCTTTCTTTTCTTTCTTTTCTTTGTCTTCTTTGTCTTTAGTATCCAACTCTTCTTCACAATATGTATCAATCATCATTTTTTTTGCTGTATTCTCAATAGAACTTTTACCGCCAAAATATTTCTTATTTTTATGAGAACCATCACCATCATTATTTACAATATGAGAAAAAAGATGTATTAATTCATGCGCCAATGCCGATTGACCTATACATTTTTTATGTGAAATTTTTATTGAAAATGAATTTGGATCATAAAGACCTTCACACCATTTAGTTTCACCAACACCGCAGTAGAAACCTTTACAAGATTTTTCAGGATTCGCCGAATTAGCGCAGCTGGCATTAGGACCTGTTTTTTCTTCTACAATATAAATAGATAGATTATCTTTATTATTATTAATTGCCTCTTGAATAGAGCCGGCGGGAAAATCTTCAGGAGCTGTTTCTTCAGCAGCATAAATAACGGCATCTATTGAAAAATTAAGTTGTTCTTTAGAATAAGACTCACTGCTTTCAATAAAAAAACTAACACCTGTATCAGAAACTAATTCTGCTTCTTCATTTAATTTTTCATCGGCACAACCGGTAAAAATGAGATGACTATAAATGAAAATTAAGATTATTATTGCTATTTTTCGCGTCTTTTTCATACAATGTTATTAGACGCAATAAATAAAAAATTTACATCTTCAATTTTAACAAATATTTAATTTTGCATATATTATTGACTATTTTTTCCAGGAGCAATATTTTTATCAAGGAATATACCGCTAGCAATTTGATACCAAATTGAATTTAAAATAATATCTGTTTTACTTTTATAATATTTTATTTTCGCCGTTTCAAGCTCATTTAAAGCTGTTAAAACATCAAGATTGGTGACCAATCCTCGTTTATATTCGTTATCTTGAATTTTATAATTTTTTTGAGCTATCTCGTAAGCTTCTTTATAGGCATTAATTTTTCTTAAAGAAGCTGATAGATTTATTTTCGCTTTCGCGGCTTCAGCGTTAGCCAGTCTTATAGATTCATTATAAGAAAGTTCGGCTTTTTCTTTTCTTATTTTAGCTGATTTCATTTCTGCAAGAAGTTCACCCCCCTGAAATAAAGGAGCCTCAGCGCTAAGTTGAATACTATAGTCATTATCCGCACCCGATTGCGCCTCTACTCTGGCGTCTCCTTTTTTTAGATAATAGCTTCCCTGAAGATAAATTTGCGGCAAATAAGCCGCGTAGGCGGTTTTTAAGTCTGCTTCAGCTGAAAAAACCATCTCTTTAGCGGCCATGATATCATATCTTTTTTTAATTTGAATTTCATTATTTTTTTCTAGTAACAACTTTGCGTTTTCTGAAATATTTTCGGGCAGTAAATCATCTAATAAAAAATTATCAGATAATCCGGCTAAGTAAATTAGTTCTTCACGGGCCTCTTTATAATCTGTTAATTTTTCTTCAATATCTGCTTTTAACATAGCTTCTTGCGAAAGAGCGCTTAAAACTTCGCTTTCTTTTGATTTGCCCACAGATTTTCTTTTTTTTAATTCTATAAGCCGTTCTTTTAAAAGTTCTAATGAATACTGTTTGCTTCTTAAATCTTCTTCTGCCGTTAAAGCTGAATAAAAAGCATTCGCTATTTCAAGATAAAGTCTTTGCGCTCTGTATTTTAGCAAAGCTTCTTTAAGTTGAATATTCGCGTTTATTTTATCAAACCCATAAACTTCTTTCATACCAGAAAACAAGGGCTGTTTCGCATAAAAATACATCCACGGACCTGAGCTGTCTGAACTTAAAAAATTCTGCTGATATCTGAATGATATTTTGGGTAAAAATAAAGAATATGCCTTAAGTTTTTCGTTTTGAGTTTCTTTTAACGCGGCGTATTCAATAGCAAGCTTTTCTGTTCTATCTACCGCTAAAACATAAACATCATCAATAGAAAGCTTTTCTTTTTTAATGGCCTTTTGCAAATCTTCATTACTTACAAACGAGTATTTCGAGAAATCTTCTTCAATAATGTTATCGCCTGTTTTTACAGGAATACCGGAACATCCCGCAAACAAAAGCAAAAAAAAAATATTAAGATAAAGAAAATATATTCTGTTCATTGATATTTTATTTGTTTAATATGAAATAAAAAGCTAGTTGGTTTAATTAGAAATAAAGCGTCAAGTTTTTATCGGTGGGTTTAATGATAATTTCATTCATTGAGAAACGGATAGATAAAAAATAATTTAAAGACAAGATAACAGGATTTATGAATTCGGGTTAATTTTTAAAAAAATTAATTTGACATTCTTAAATTGAAAATAAAAGTGATATATGTCAAAAATTCTTTTAATTACCTCATCAGCTGATATCGTAAATATAATGAAATATATGTTTGAAAGAAACAATTTAAAATTAGATACCGCAGATAATATAGAAAAATCTCAAATAGCTGCATATGATATGCTTTTTATTGAAGAAGCATTGTATAAAAATTTTAAACACAAAAAAGAAAATCTTAAGATGAGAGTTATTTTATTAATTAATAAAGAAAAAAACAATGTTGATCTTACCGATAAAAATATTGCCGGATTCTTGCAGGTACCGCCGTCACTTGAAAATTTATCAAATATAATTAATGAAATAAAAATAGATTTAACCGATAAAAAAAGAAAAACTGTAAGATATCCTCTGTCACAAAAAGCTAACTTTGTTTTTAATGATAAATTGTATGACTGTCACATTGAAAATCTGGGTAAAGGCGGCTTTAAATCTTTGCTTAACTCTGAAGAAGTTACAGAAAAGCTGCCTTCTAAGGGTACTATTAAATTTAGCAGAGACAACATTGAATTCAGCGAAAACTTTAAAATAATATGGCAAAAAAAACAAGAAAATATTCTTGCTATAGGCGCCCAATGGCTAGATTTATCTGATGACGGCTCAAGAAAAGTAGTAAACTGGCTTCTCGATACGGGAGAGCTTTTCGCCGACATAGATTAATCTTTTTTAAAAATAAAATGCGAGCCGCTGAGTTTTTTTCAACCACTGAAGGTCAAAAATACCTTAATATCTTTAAAGATAAAATATTTGTTATTAAATACGGCGGCGCTGCGCTAGAATCTGAAGAAATGATGCCCTATTTTCTTGAAGATATTGCCGAAATGTTTCTTCACGGCATTAAAATTATTTTAGTTCATGGCGGCGGCAAAAAGCTTAGTCAAAAAATGGAAGAAAAAAATATTCCTGTTGTTTTTGAAAACGGCCTTAGAAAAACAACTGAAGAAACTGTTCTTCTGGCAAAAGAGGTTTTTGCCGAGTTAAACCAGTCTATATGCTCTGTATTAAAACAATTTAAAGTTCCTCCTCTTTCTTTGGCAGACAGCCGCTTAATATTAGCAAAACTAGAAAACGAAGAAAATCCTGAAAATAAGGTGGGTATCGTTGAACAAATTATTACCGAAAAAATAAACTTTCAATATATTCCTGTTGTTTCATCTATAGGACATTATTTTACTGATAACAAAATAAATTATTTAAATATTAACGCAGATCATTTGGCGGTAGATATCGCGCGGGCGCTAACGGCCCGAAAAGTTATTTTTATTTCAGACGTTAACGGAATATATTTAGATCCGCAAAAACCTGAAACTAAAATAAGCCATATTACAGAAAGTGAAATAAAAAAGTTAATTAATGATAATATATTAACAGGGGGTATGAAGCTTAAAATTGAAATGGCCCTTGAAGCTTTAAAAGGCGGCATCAATAAAGTCCATTTTATTGACGGTAGAATTGAACATTCGGTTATGCTTGAAATATTCACAGATAAAGGCATAGGAACTGAAATTGTGCATGACTGAACTTTCAGAAAGGCTTATTAAAAAAGCTTTTGCGAAAGCGTATAAAGAAGCTCAAAAAGCTTATGAAGCCGATGAAGTTCCCGTTGGAGCGTCTATTTTATACAATCAAAAAATTATTGCCGCAGAGAGAAACCGAATTCGTGAAAAAAAAGATCCATCTGCTCATGCAGAACTATTAGCTATTCAAACTGCGGCCCAAAAAATAAAAAATGAAAGACTTAGTGACTGTATTTTATTTTCTACGTTAGAACCCTGCATAATGTGCACAGGAGCCTCTGTTTTAGCGCGGCTGCGGGCTGTCTATTTTTTAGCGTATGAAGATAAACTTCCCGCTTTAAGAATCGCGGCTGAACTTTCTGGTTTAAATCATAAGCTTATATACTATTATTACCCTATAGAAGAATTTAATTCTTCAAAACTTTTAAAAGATTTTTTCTTTAGCAAAAGAAGATAAAGCCATCTCATAAAAAAGCCTTATTGAATATAAAAAACGGCTTAATAAAACAAAAAAAGTTTTTTAAGAAACAGTCGATAGTATTAATGATGCGTAAGTTTATTTTAAAAATATTCAGTTATTTTTTATTTATTTGCCTTCAATTTGTATTTTCAGCCGTGAAGCTGCATGCAATACCAATACATAAAATTAATAACGCTAAATATATAGAATTAAATGATTTTATAACAACAAATAAATGCGTAAAATACAGCTGGGACCCACTAAGTCTTAATTTAGAAATCGAGTGCAATGATAAATCTGTACAAGCTGCCCTTGAAAAAAACTATTATACATCTGAAGGCAAACAGTATTATTTAAATTCAGCGCCTATCTATAAAGATGAAAAAATATTTTTGCCTTTAGAGTTTACTGAAGAATTATTTTCTGAATTAAACTTTAATATTAACTATAAATTTGATTCCGAAGAAATTAAAATAGAAGATGAAGCAATCGCTGGTAATGATGAAAAAGATTTTTCTCTTACAAAAAACTATGATAAGTTAGATTTTATTATAATAGATCCCGGACACGGGGGCAAGGACCCGGGAGCTTTTGCCGCAGAAGGCCTCGCTGAAAAGAAAATAACCTTATCGGCGGGCCGCATTGTTTATTACGCTCTTAAAAAAGCTTTCCCTCAAATAAAAATTTACTCAACCCGATTCAAAGATAAGTTTATCACCCTTGAAAAAAGAGCTCAAATAGCGAACAGTAAAATTAAAAAAGATGAATTTGGTATTTTTATAAGCCTTCATTGTAATGCTACACTATCTAAAAAAACAAACGGATATGAAATTTACTATCTTTCACAAAGTGAAGATAATGAAGAGTCTCGTGAAATAATGCTTCGTGAGAATCAATATGAATCAGAAAATGAACTCATTAATACCATTGAGTCTATTTTATTTAATTCTCAAATTCAAGCTGAAAGTAAAACACTTGCCAGGCAGATAAATTCTTCTTTAATGACTTATACAGATAATCTTGTAAAAGGAAGAGGCGTAAAAAAAGCTGATTTTGCTGTTTTAAGAGGTGTCTTAATGCCTGCAGTTTTAATTGAAATGGGCTATTTAAGTAATAAACGAGAAGCTGGTGTAATAGTACAAAAAAGTTTTCAGGAGAAATTAGCAGAAGGTATAATTGAAGGTATACGCGGTTTTTTGAAAAAAAGACCTAGATTATAAAGTTTGTTTCTTTCTAAAAAAAATCCACTATATGAAAAAAATAAAAGATGCAATTAATAAACTTAAAATTTTAAATAAAATTCAATTATTTAAAATACTAACGCTAATTATTACTGTAGATATTATTTCTTTTTATTCTTTAAGCTCTTTAAATATTTTTGAGCTTTTAAATCCTTTAAAATTTTTAGACCCTCCTGCGGTTGATACAAGAAATTATTTAATATTATATTATCCATCTATAGATATTGAAAATAATAGTGTTGATGATGATGAAAGCAATTTAAATTTAAAAAAAAACAATAAACATCATAAAAAGATAAAGAAAGAATACGTATTTAAAAAAGACGAAATAATCTCTATAAAACAAAAAGTTTTTCAACAATTTGACGCTGAAAATAATAATTTACAGTTAACGGATAATGTTAGATTCATTATTCAAGAACTCATAATAGGCCCTAACGATAAAGAGAATAAAGCAAAGCGTTTTATAAAAGAAAAAATGTTAATTAAAGAAATTTGGGCCTATAAAAATAATATTATTTTAAATATAGATAAAAAAATATGGGACGATATTGAACTTAAAAGGCAATATATTATTAAATATTGTGTAGAAAAGTCAATCATGACTAATATTTTTTCTTTAGAAAATGTTATCTGGAGTTTTTCAAATACATCAGGTCCTGCGTAAAACCTTCCATTTTAATAAATCTACTTTTTAGTTTTTGGTTTTTGCCATATATTAAAAAGACCTAAAGCAAAGAAAATAAATAAAAATAAATAATAAGGAATACTGCCCCAAATTGAAAAAAGTGTAGTGTTTTTTTGTGGTATTTTTACCTGATATAAACGGTTTTCTCTGGTAAATAGACCTGTAGGCTCATGAATGTTCCCAAGTGTATCAATATAAGCCGTTACCCCGGCATTAGTCGATCGAACAATGGGAATTCGTAGTTCTATTGCCCGCATTATGCCAAGCGCCATATGCTGATAACTGGCTATTGATTTGCCAAACCATGCATCATTGGTTAAATTAATAATAATATTAGCTTTACTTTCTGTTTTTTTATAAAAACTCCATGTAAAATCGGGAGGAATTACCTCATAGCAAATTAAGGGTAAAATATTGCCTATTTTAGACGGTAAAAGGGGAAAACGGCTTCCTCTATCAAAATTTGACACCTCAGGAAAAGCATCAGCCAAAGCCGGAAAAATATCACCAAGCGGCATAAATTCTCCAAAGGGTAAAAGAAAAACTTTTTGATAACTTTCAATGGGTTCTCCTTTTTCAGATAAAAGCCAAACATTATTGTAGGTTTCGGTCTTTTTATTTACTTTCATTGAATGTATATCACTTAGCATAAATTCAACAGGAATCTTCCCTTGAATATATCGAATTTTCTCGCGCAAGAATGGCTCTTTCTCGTATCTTAAAAAAGGAACCGCGCTTTCTGGCCAAACTAAAAAATCAATATTTATATTTTTAGAACTTGCCTCGGCTGCGACTTCTAAAGTCTGGTTTACCATACCATCAATAATTTTACGTAGTTCAGCCGCTAAATTGCGTATATTTTGAAAACCCAAGGGGGTGCTGCCCTGTATTACGGCTATATTTTTTACATCGTATGATTTTTCTTTATTTGACCAGTAAAGTAAGGCCCCTGCTCCATATAAATGAGTAATAATTAAAAGAATAATTCCAGCTGTTAGATTTTTATCTAAAAAAATTTTCTTAATAATATTTTTTTTATTATTATAATTTTCATATACCAATAAAGATATTTTATATAAAGAATAAGAAATAAAAAACCAAAATAAAGAGGTCAGGTATATTCCCCCAATATCAACGGTTTGTATAAATACAATATTTCCGTTCATTAAATTACCGCCATACCACGGGAAAAGCTGCCATCCGAATGTTTCAGAAATACCCCAAAATACGGTTAAATATAAAAATGGATTTGCCAGAAATTTATGTTTAATAGTATTCTTTTTAAGATAAGACTTCCAAAAAACAGCAAGCGCGAAAAATATAACATAGCGGGTATTAGTAATAACCGCGTATAAAAAAAATACAAAAAGAGCGAAAGGATATGATAAATGACCAAAAACCGTCATTGTATGAATAACCCAATAATAAGCAAAAATATCCATTAAGAACCCAGATAACAACCCCCAAAAAATAGCGTTTTTTACAGGCTTATCTTGCCATCTATCAGATTCTATTAAAAAAAATATCGGAAAAAAAGAAAATAAGCTTAAAAACCAAAGATCCCAGGGGGCAAAAGAAAATGCTGTTAGCACAGAAGATATAAAAAGTAAGATGAATACTGTTTTATTGTTTAGTTTTTTTGTATTTAAAGAAAAAATAATAACATCCTTTGGCAGGATGCCATAAATTTTTTAAAACATAGCGGAAAAATAAAAATTTATCTTTTCGGTTATTTTAATGCTGTTCGAGATTGCTGCCAATATGCGGCTTTGGCGCCTATACTAACTACCATTAAGTTCTCTTTCTACAAGAGAAAAAAGAATTGACATAATTTCTAAAATAGGCATAATGACATTATGTCGCATTTTTTTTACTTAATTTTCTTATGTTTTTTTTATGCTTTTAAAAAATAAAATATTACTATTTCTCTTTTTACTTTTCAGTATCATAGGTTTTAGTTATGCTGTTTTTTCTCCACGAGTAGGGCCCGGTCAAGATAAAGCTGTTGAAAATTTTCAAAAAGGCTTATCGTTATTTAATGATTATAAATATACCGCCTCTACAGATTTTTTTTTGAAATCTTTATCAAATGATCCAGAATTTTTTTTAGCAAGAAGATTTTTAGGACATTCTCTTTATTTATCGGGCAGAGTTGACGAAGCAGTTCAAGAATGGAAAATTATTCTTGATAATGGTAATTACGACCCGCCCTTAACACTGCACCTTCAAAATTTAAGCTCAATAAACATAAACTCTGAAAAAGAATTTGTATTCATGCGTGAAATAAATCCTGAAAGCGGTTATAATTTTACGTATCCTACTTTTATTAGTTCTCTGCCAAATAAAAAAAATTATCTGCTTTCATTAGGGCAGTTAAACGTGGGTAATATGATAATTTTAAACCCAAATGGCGACTTTTCGCAAAATCTAAGGCGTATTTCTGAAAAAATTCAAATACCTATAGCCGCGGCGCATGAAAAAAACATATTATGGGTTACCGATTTTAAGGCCGATATAATTCACCGTTTAGACTTAAACTCACCTGCCGCTGCCAGAGTATTGAATTTTTTAGAACCAGTAGGTAAAAAAGGATCAGGAAATTTAGAATTTCACGGACCTGCGGGAATATGCGGCTATAAAGATAATTTTTTCATAGCTGACAGCGGCAATAATCGCATTCAAAAAATATCTGCAGACGGCAGCTTTATTATATCATTTGATGAGGTCGCTTCTGGTTTTAAATTAAATAACCCTTTTGGCATCGCGTGTACATCAGAAGGTAAAATTTATGTATCTGAACCAAATGAAGGCAGGTTGTCTCTTTTTGATGAATTTGGTAATTTTTTAGGCTTTTGGGGAGAGCGCCTGTTAAAAAGACCACGTCATGTACAAATAGACGCCAAAGGTGAATATTTAATTGTTACCGATGAAAAAGAAGGCGTTATTCTTATAAATTTAAAGACAAATGAATTAAAGCAAATTAAAAACTTTACAACAAAAAATGGTGTTGTCTCGTCTTTTATAAGGCCATACTCTGCTTCACTCGATTATTTTGGCAACTTATTTGTTACAGATTATGGCGCGCATAAGGTTTTTCAATTTGTACCTGAACAGTTCTTACACAGTAATCTTGAAGTTTGGATTGAAAGAATTTATGAGAAAAGTTTTCCTAAAATTGGGATTTATGTTTCTGTTAAAGATCAATACGGGAACATACTAAATGTTTTAAATTCAGATAATTTCAATATATTAGAAAATAACGCCGATGTGGGCAGGGTTGGCACCAGTTATCTTAACCAGTTTAAAATTCAGGGAAGTTATACAATTTTATTATCAAGAAGTTCTTATATGAAAAACTATACCGATACCTTAAACTGGGTAACTGATTTTATTACTAAAAGTCTTCGTCAAAAAGACAGTGTAAAAGTCATAAGCTATGAAGACACCTACAGAGAAGATTCTAAATGGACAAATTCAAGACTTGAAATTCATAAAGCATTACGTCTTACCGAAGCAAATGATTATAAAAGCAATAAATTACTGGGTTTAGGCAAAGCCTTATATCATTCTATATCACAAACAATACCCAAGAAAGGCAAAAGAGCTTTAATTTGGGTTACCGAGGGTCTATTGTCAGATTCGGGACTTTCAGAAATTAACCTATCACGAATTGAACAATACGCCATAAATAATCATATTCCAATATATGTAATAAGTTTTGAAAACAATCAAAATATTAATTATAAAGAGCACAAAGAGCGAATAAAAAATCTCGCTGAAAAAACAGGCGGGTTTTATTTTTCTGCTTTTTCTCAAGAATTAAAACAAATAGAAAATTATTTAAAAGATCAAGAAGAGAAGCGCTACGTAATAACCTACGAGAGCGGAGCTTCAAAAGACTGGAAAGGCCGCTTTATGGATGTAAAAGTGCGTGTTAATTTTCAAAAAAGAATAGGAATTGAAAATTCGGGATATTTTATTCCCAATGAAAGATAATATTTTAAGCTATTAAAATGAAAACAAAAATACTGCTTTTTCTTTTTTTTCTAACTTTCATTTTTATTTTTTCTGTTCAAACTTACAGCAATGCTGAAAAAAACGCCGCTTATTATAAAGAAATGGGCGATAAAGAAAAAATTCAAAAAAACACTCTAACCGCAATTGAATATTACAAAAAAAGCATATCAAAAAATTCTAACTATGTACCTGCCCTTTTGGCTATGGGAGCGATTTTACGTGAAACAGAAGCTCTCTATCAATCAGCTGAATATTTACATAAAGCTCTTAAAATTAACGAAAAAAATGAAGATATTTTTTATAATTTGGCTCTAACTTATTTGGCCATGAACAGTTTAACTGAAGCAGAAAAATATATTAACGAAGGAATTAAAATTTCTCCACAGAATCTTAATTTTCAATATTTATCGGCCCGATTGTATATGAATCAGGGACAAATATTTCTTGCTGAAAAAAAATTAAAAAATATATTAAAAATGAATCCCGGTCATTATCAGGCGCAAATAGCCATGGGTGAAATTTTTTCTGAACAAAAGCGCTATCATAAAGCTGAAGATAATTTTAATAAAGCGCTATTAATTGATCCCGAAAATTTAAACGCCTTCTTGCAGCTAGCTAAAATACATTTATCAAAAATAATAGATCAAAAAGAAGACCTGCTTTTTGAAAACAAGCTCGATTCGCAGATTTTTCATAAAGCAATTGACTATTTATTAAACGCGAAAGGATACGACAATTTTTATATTCCGGCAAATTTAATGCTTGGCCAAATTTACGCGCTTACCGGTAACTGTAAAGAAGCAGAGCCTTATTTTAACACAGTGCTTAGTATAAATCCTAATCATTATACATCTCTTTATTATATTGGATATTGTTTTCCTGATCAAAGTCTTTCAGTATATCCTGCTCTTTTAAATATGCAAAATAATGACGAGATAACGCGCTTTTTTCTTGAGAAAAATCGTAAAAAAATATATAAAAGTGAAAAACATCCCGAAATAATCTCTGACGCTAAAGAACATTATACTCTGGGTAAAAATTTATTTTACGCGAATTATTATACGCGGGGTCTTTTTGAAATAAAATGGTCAATTTATTTGTTTTCAGAATATATAGACGCTCATAAAGAACTTATTGAAGCATACAGAAGCCGTCATGATTTAATAGGACTTAAAAATGAATTAGATTTCATGCGCCAAATTTCTTTTGAAAAAAAATATCAAGATATGTTTGAACAGCTAATTCAAACAAGACAAAATAAACTATACTATCTTGAAGGAATCACAAATCCCTTACAGCTAAAAACCCTCACGCCGTTATTTATTTTTAATTTTAAGCCTGAAAATCCTATTGCCCAATATCCCAACGCGGGTGAAAGTATAGCGAAAAAACTATCATTTGCGCTAAACGATTTAGGCAGGCTTAAGGTTTTTTCTGAAGAAGAAATCTCTGTTTTATACAAACCCCTTGAAGAATTATCATATTTTGGCGGCGGCGGATATTATAACGGAAAAATAGGTAAAATACTTCAAAGTCAGTATAAAAAACTACCGACATCTGATAAATCTAACTTACGCTATGCAATTTCTGGCAGTTATTCTGAAATTAATCAGGGTTTAAAAGTTGAAGCTTCTCTTATTAATTTAGACACAGGTATGAGTTTCGCTCCCATAAAATTAAAAGAAACCGGCAGAGGATTTTTAAGAAATATTGCTATTTCTCTTGCCAACCATATTTATAAAAGTATCCCTTTCGCGGGAGAAATTATAAAATTAAGCGGCAATGGAGTGATAGTGAACCTGGGTAAACGCGATGGTATTACCGAGAAAACAAGTTTAAGCGTTATACGCAATAATAATATAATAACTAATTTAAAAATCGCGGTATTAGACATGGATATTCTATGGGCCCATACCGAAAAACCAGAAAATATTTATAAAATACAAACAGGTGATACCGTGATTATTACACCGCCCGAACTTAAAAAGAAGAAAAAAAGCACAAATTAAAAATGTGAAAATAATTTTAATTTATTTTCATTTATATTTATTTTTTTATTATTAAAATAAAATTGAATGACGCTTTTTTTCTTAACTTCTAAAACTTCGCCTATAATTTCATAATCATCTTTTATTGAAAAAGAAACTTCTTTTGGTAAAACAGCTAATACAGCGAAATCTTCTGCTGAAGCCAACGTATATTTTATAATATCTTCTTCTTTATCTGCTTTTACCAGCGGATGTAATTTTATTTTATCAATATTAATTTTTATATTTAAATTATTTTGTTCAGAAATAATATGCGCGCTCTCAAAAAAACTATCAGAAGTATCAATGCTGGCGAGAGCTTTATTTTTAACCAAAAACGAGGGGGCATTCCATTTTGCCTCTGGCGAAGAATATAATTTTCTTAAACTTTTATTTTTAAGATTAATTCTTTTTGCGTTTAACAAATCAAGAGCATATGAACTGCCGCCTATATTGCCATAAAGCGCTAATACATCACCTTTTTTAATCTTTTTATTTTTTCGCGGAATAAAATGATTTGCTTCGCCTATCATTGTCATAGTAAATACATTTATTGCCGATTTAGTGATATCGCCGCCTAAAAGATATATTTTGTTTTTTTTAAGCTTTTTACCCAGTGCTTTCGCGAAAGGTACAATTTTATTTTTTACAAAATCTTTGCTGCCATTGATGTTTAAGAAAACATAAAGAGGCCTGCCGCCCTTTGTTAAAATATCTGAGGCGTTCATTTCAAAAAGTTTTTCTGCTACATCTCCCGCATCGCAATATTCCCAGTTAAAATGAACATCTTCTACCAAAGAATCTGTTGTAATAAGTAATTTATTTTTTAAAAAAATGTTTGTATTTATTTTCGCGGTATCATCACCTATTCCTATACCATACTTTTCAGGAAAAGCGGGAGAATACTTTTTAAGTATATGAATTAAATTTTCTTCGCCTTTTCGGGCTTTTATCATTTTAGTTTTATGAGACTTCTTTTGCAAGTTTTTTTGATTGAAGAACTGCCTTTTCGACAGCTTCTAATACGGCATTTTCAAAATTATTTTCTTTTAAAGCTTTTATGCCAGCTATTGTAGTACCCCCAGGAGAAGTGACATCAAAAATATGTTCATAAGGAGATTTACCGCTTTTTTCAACCATAGCGGCTGTTCCAATAGTAGTTTTTAAAGCCAGTAACCTCGCTAAATCACGGGAAAGACCATTTAAAACACCCGCGTCTTCTAAACTTTGTAAAAATATTTCAACAAAAGCAGGCCCTGAACCCGAAAGAGAAGTGACAGTATGCATTAATTTTTCATCAGAAATAAAAATAGCATCCCCTCCTTTTTGGAATATTTCAAGAGATAATTTCTTATCTAATTCACTGCTGTTTGAATCTGCGCACAATACACTTATTCCTTTGCCAATTAAAAAAGGTGTATTAGGCATAACTCTAATTACGGGACCTTTTACTTTTCTAAGATTATTAAGTGTTTGTAAATTTACACCCGCAGCGATAGAAATTACCAAACGATTGTCAGTTATTTGTGCTAATACTTCGGCCATTTGAGACGGTTTAACAGCCGCTATTACAGGGGCTTTAACGCTTAATAAAGATTTTATATCATTATGAAAAACTACTTTTTTTTGCGTCTTTTTTTTATTTTCATCAATATCATACGCGTTTATTGTATAGCCTGTTTTTATTAAAAGCTTAGCTATAGCCGTACCCATTTTGCCCAAACCAATAATATTTATAGTATTCATATTAATTTTTTACCGTATAACTATTTTTTGCTATTTTTTGTATTTTTCGAGGGTCATTAAATAAAGCTATAGGCTGTCCATATAATAATTTTTGTCTTTCTTCAATATCTAGAAACTCGGCTGTTCCTTTTTCAATTAATAAAATAATTGTAGAACCCATCTCAAACCGTCCTAATTCATCCCCTTTGCTTATATGTATTGCCTTATCATAAAAATGCTCTTTAGGCAGTCTTCTCCATTTATTGGTACTTATAGTATCGTCATATTTTACTTTTATTCTGCCCACAGAAGTAGCCCCTACCTTTATTATAGCAATTGTGCCATATTTTGTTTCTATATATGTTATAAGTCTTTCATTTCTTGAAAATAATCCGTCAATACTATTTACGGCCATAGGGTTCACGGGATATAGTTTACCGGGTTTGTAATAGTAACCAACTATATTACCAGAATAGGGAGAATGAATTCTATGATAGTCTTGCGGCGAAAGATAAATTGTTGAGTATAAGCCTCCTTTAAATTTATCTAATAATACATTTGAACCTAAGAGTTCATCTAAATTCATGTCAATACCCTTGCTTTGAAACAGCTTGCCGTCTTCTATTTTACCGTAATTAATAATTCTGCCGTCAACGGGAGAAACAATAGTATGAGCGTTAGGTTCAATAATTCTAGTGCCGTTTTTTAAAGCTCTGGTAAAAAATTTATTTAAAGACCGATAGTCAGAAAGCTCTAACTCGGCTTCTTTTACATCTATTCTAAAAATTCTAGAAAAAGCGATTAAAATAGGAATCATTACAAACTTAGGCAGATGCAAACCAGCTAAAAACCCAAGAATTTTTGATAACTTATTTTTAGGCAGTAATTTTAAAAAATATAAATACATTTTGACGGCAAAATCATGTTTATGCGGATATTTCTTAAAAAAATTCCTGGTTTCAGAAGCAATAACCGGCGAAAGAAGTATTAAAGCTATTAAATTAGGCAGAGCCATAAAGCCATTAGCAATGTCTGAAAACTTCCAAACTATTTCAATAGGAGCAAGCCCGCCCGCGAAAATAAGTCCTACGTATAAAATTTTATAAAAAGTTATTAATTTTTTAGCTCCTAGAAAAACAAGGGCTCTGTCACTATAATAATACCATCCAATTATGGTAGAAGAGGCGAAAAAAAACAACCCAAGAGCTACTAAACTACCTCCCCAGTCTCCTAAAATATGTTTATAAAGAACTGATACTAACACATCTTTTAAATTAGCCGAAGACGCTCCCCACGTATTGCTTATAACACTAAAAATACCCGGATTATTATTAGAGTTAATAATATCTAAAAAAACTGGCAGTTTTTCTTGAAACATATTTGATTTAATGGCAGCGGCATTTGAAATAACAGCCGCTCCGCTTGATTTTAGCCCTAAAATTATAACTAAACCGGTTATAGAGCAAAGTATTAAAGTATCAATAAACGGACCTAGCATGGCCACTAATCCCTGTTTTACAGGATAATCTGTTTTTGCCGAGGCAGCCGCGATAGAAGCCGAGCCTAAGCCCGCTTCATTAGAAAAAAGTCCACGAGTTACGCCAGACTGTATGGTTATAAGCAGTATACCCATCCCCACGCCCGTAACCGCCGGCAATGGAGAAAATGCGTAATAAAATATATCTGAAAAAGCCATCGGTAAAAACTCATATTTTTTCGCAATTATCCATAATCCGCCCGCAATATAAAAAAGCGCCATAAAAGGCACAAAGAAAGCCGTAACCTTACCTATTCTTTTTATACCCCCCAATATAACCAATCCCGCGAGAAAGGCCACAACGGCGCTTGTAATATAGCGGGGAATTTCAAAAGAACTGTTTTCTAACACTCCCGCGGCCGCGTTTATCTGCACCATATTGCCAATACCCAGGGCCGCTATTACAGTAAATAAAGCGAATAATATCCCAAGCCATTTTTGACCCAGCCCCCTGGTAATATAATACATGGGCCCACCCGCGAAACCTTTATCAGTTTCTATACGGTATTTTACGGCTAAAAGCGCTTCGCCATACTTAGTGGCCATACCAAAAAACGCGGTAACCCACATCCAAAAAAGAGCTCCCGGCCCGCCTACTAAAATAGCGCCCGCGACACCCACAATATTACCCGTACCCACAGTGGCGCTTAAAGCCGTAGTAAGAGCCTGAAATGGAGAAATATCTCCTTTTTTATCGCTTTTTTCTTCAGATTCTTCTTTATGCAGAATTTCATATTCTTCTTTATCTGCGAAACCAAAGGCAATTCTTATGCCAAAAATAAAGTAACGAAATTGTAACAATGCCAAACGAAGGGTTAAAAATATACCTACGCCTATTAATAATACAATTAAGGGCAATCCCCATACGTAACCGCTTATATTATCAAGTGTTTCTATCATATTTACTAAAATTAAGAATAAAAAGGTAGAATATATTAAATCATCTCATAATGTCAAGTTTTCAAACTATAAAAGATAATTAATTTTTTATAGTATTATTAATGGCCCCAATTAATTTTATATTTTCCTGCTCACTGCCTACAGATATTCTAATATATTCTGATATTTTACTTTCAGCAAAGTAACGAATTAGTATTTTTTTTTCTTTAAGCTTTTGGTAAAGCTCAGAGGCTCTTATACTTTGAGGCGGTTTCGCCAGAATAAAGTTTGCCTGAGAGGGTAAGACCGTAAAATCAAGATTTTTAAGCTTATTGATTATTACATTTTTTTGAGCTTGTATTTTTTTAATTTGTTCCTTTAAATACTTTTCATCTTCAAAAGCGGCCTTTGCCGCTGTTATAGCCAGTACATCTTCATTATATGAATCTTTCATGGCATACATAGATTTCATAAGATCATCATTTACGCTTACGGCAAAACCAATTCTTAAACCGGCTAAAGAATGACTTTTTGAAAAAGTACGGGTTATAATGACATTTTCAAAATCATGAATAAAATCAAGAAAAGACGGATTTTTCTCTTCAACAAAGTCATTGTATGCCTCATCAATAATCCATAATTTATCATTATTTTTAATAGCGGCAGCCAGTTTTGAATTATGAATATACTCTCCTGTTGGCGCATTCGGATTCGGTAAAAAGACTATTTTACCGTAGGTTTCTTTTATTTTATCAAGATTTATTTGAAGCGGAACATCATTATTTTGTATCATGGGAACAGAAACAATATTACCGCCAACGGCGCTAATTAGCGTTTCGTATAAACTGTATGTTACCTCTGGATAAACAATAAAATTACCCGAATCGATAAAGGCTCTGCAAATTATAGATAAAGCTTCATCCGATCCGTTTGTAATAAGAACATTTTCAGGTTTAAGCTTATATTTTTTAGCGATAGTTGAACGCAAAGGTTCAGATAAAGAATTTGGGTATTTTTTAAATAATTCTGGTTTTTGAATTAATTTTTTTATCTCATTAAAAACATTTTCTGACGGCGCATACGGATTTTCATTGGTATTTAGTTTAATATACCCTTCTTCCTGCGGCTGTTCACCGGGAACATAAGGCTTTAAATTTTTTACATATTGATTTGAAAAATCATAACTTTTCTTTTGCATAAAATAATTTTAAAGATTTTTCAATAACTGGGTTTAAAGTCAAAATGATGAACCGCTTTTATCCATCGGATGGTACGGGTTCTGGCTCTCATCACAATTGAATTTGTTATCGCGCCGTTACCCGTAAAATAAACGCCTTTTAACATTTCGCCGTCGGTTACCCCCGTAGCGCAAAAAAGAATAGATTCACCCTTTGCCAGTTCTTCAAGCGTATAGGCTTTATCTAAATCATGTATACCCATTTTTTTAGCTCTTTCTTTTTCTTCGTCGTTTCTAAAGTGAAGTTTGCCCTGAAAATCTCCGCCCAGACATTTTAACGCGGCCGCCGATAAAACACCCTCGGGAGCGCCGCCAATACCAAGAAGTATATCAACGGGAGAATCGGGCATGCATGTGGCAATAGCGCCAGATACATCGCCATCTGAAATTAATTTAATGCGGCATCCCGCTTCTCTTACTTGTTTTATAAGTTCATCGTGGCGGGGTCTGTCAAGAATACACACGGTTAAATCTTCCAGATGTTTTTTTAGCGCGTCCGCTGTTTTTTTTAGGGTAACAGGCACCGGATCGTTATAATTAATAAGACCTTTGGCCTCTGGGCCTACGGCTATTTTATCCATATATGTATCAGGAGCGTGTAAAAAACTGCCTCTTTCGGCTACGGCAATTACAGAGGTCGCGTTATAACCGCCTTTGGCCGTAATTGTGGTACCCTCAAGCGGGTCTAAAGCAATATCAATAGAAGGACCCTTTTTAGAACCTACATGCTCGCCAATATAAAGCATGGGGGCCTCGTCTCTTTCACCTTCGCCTATAACAATAACACCATCAATATCAATGGCGTCAAAAGTTTTACGCATAGCGTCAACAGCGGCCTGATCAGCCGCTTTTTCGTCACCCCTGCCCATTAAACGCGCAGATGCCAAAGCCGCGGCTTCGGTTACTCTAACTAGTTCGAGCGCTAGATTTTTATCCATAATCTTTTAGTTATTAATAACCAGCTTTTGATAATGTCAAGTGTTATTTGATATCTGAGAGTATAATTTTTAAATATTAAAACGGTTCTTCAATATAGTAAGTAGTAAAATATACAATAAAAGACTTAAATACTAATTTCAGCTAACACAATATTTGAAGGCTTTGGCACGGGAATGTTATCTTCTAATAATCCCTCTATGTGAAATTGAATTGCTTCTTGCATGTTTTGTATAACTTCGTCTTTTGTTTTACCTGTTGAAACACATCCCGGTAAATCTGGCGAAAATGCTGAAAAATTATTTTGACCCTCTTCTATAATTATTTTATATTTCACTATTATTTATCCTTTAAATTTGCTTGTTTTAATATACTGTTTAATGTTCCCGATTTTAATTCATCAGAATTTTTACCAGCAATGGTTACTCTCCCTTTAATTTTATTATGCTTATACTGCCTATGAGAGCCCTTTGTCGCTTTTAATTTCCATCCATTCTTTTCAAGAAGTTTAATAACTTCTTTTACTTTCATAGTAAAATATACTCTTAAATACAGGCACTGTCAAGTCTTTTCTATGTACCAGAAATATATTATTTTACTAACACGCAAAAAACAATTTGACACAGCTAATATCATTTATGACATTCGTGACGCTAAATGAAAAAATTAGGCCGCAGCCTTTCAGATATATCAATAAATAATTCGGTTTTCGCCTGGATGATTATGATATCTCTTTTACTTTTTGGAACTATTTCTTTTTTTAGAATGGGGCTTTCTGAAAAACCCGATATTGACTTTCCTGTTGTAAGCATTTCACTTTCTATGGAAGGCGCCTCGCCTCTTGTGATGGAATCTGATATTATAGATATTTTAGAAGACGCTATTTTAAGCGTAGAGGGCGTAAAAGAAATAAAGTCAAATTCGCGCCACGGTTCGGCCAGCATAAATGTTGAATTAGAACTAGACCGCGATGTTGACACCGCGCTGCAAGAAATTCAAACGAAAATAGCAGAAAAGCAAAGATATTTACCAACTGATCTTGAAACGCCGGTTCTTAGAAAAAGAAATCCTGACGAGCACCCTATTTTATGGTTAGCGCTAACCACAGATAATTCAACAAAAGAATTAATGATATACGCAAAAGACGTATTAAGAGACAAGCTTCAGCTAATAGAAGGCGTGGGCGATATTTTTATGGGCGGATTTATAGATCGCAACATAAGAATTTGGGCCGATGCCGAAAAGCTCGCGAACTATGAGCTTACCGCAGATGATGTTATAAACGCTATTTCTAAACAGCATTCAGAAACCCCGGGAGGCAGAATTGAAAACGCGAAAGAAGAAATAAGCATTCGTTCTATGGGCGAAGCTTCTACCCTAAAAGAAGTTGAGAATATAATTATATCATCAAGAGGCGGCAGACCCATTTACGATAAAATAATAAAAATAAAAGACGTAGCCAGTGTAGAAGACGGCCTTGACGAAGTAAGGCGCTTGTCAAGATTTAACTCAAAACGCGCCGTTGGCTTGGGCATCGTAAAACAAAAGGGCTCAAACGCGGTAATAACGGCTCGAAACGTAAAAGAAAAGTTAAATGAGATAAACGCCGCTTTGCCTGAAGGTTTTTATTTAAACATTGCTAACGATTACACCCGCTTTATTGAAGAAAGCATTGACGAACTTGAATTTACCTTAATTCTTTCTGCTTTACTTACAGCTTTGGTAATTTTTGCCTTTCTTGGCAGTTATTCGGCCACTTTTAATATTCTTTTGGCCATCCCTACCTCAATTATTGGCGCGCTTATTTTTATGGATTTTTTTAATTTTACGCTGAATACTTTTACCATGCTTGCCCTAGCCTTAGCCATTGGTATTGTGGTAGATGACTCTATCATGGTTCTTGAAAATATTTTCAGGCATGGCGAAAAAGGTCTGGGTAAAAAAGAAGCGGCTATAAAAGGGGCAAACCAAATATCTTTCGCCGCTACGGCCACTACATTTTCTATTGTGGCTATTTTTATACCCGTGGCTTTAATGAAAGGTGTTATAGGATATTATTTTTATGAATTTGGTATAACTTTTTCGGCGGCGGTTCTTCTTTCTCTTCTTGAGGCTTTAACATTAACTGCTATGCGCTGTTCAAGATTTGTTAAGCCCGCGAAAAAAACAAAAGGTTTTTCGCATTTTGTACAGGATATTTTTTCAAGATTAACCGTGCTTTATGAAAAATCACTGGTTATAGTATTAAAACACCCTGTTAAAATTATAGCAATTTCTTTTCTTTTTTTTATAGGTTCTTTTTATTTTTTATCGCTTTTGAAAAAAGAGCTGGTTCCATCGACAGATCAATCTCAATTAATGATTATGATAAAAACGCCGCCGGCATCTTCTTTAGAATATACCGACAAAGTGGCCAAGTTATGCGAAAAAAAAATATTAGAGCAAAAAGAAACCCATGGACTTTTCTCTATTGTGGGTGGCTTTGGCGGCGGCGTTGCCAATTCTTCAACTATGTTTCTTCATATGAAACCCCTTAATGAAAGACCCATTTCAGAAAAAACGGGCAAGCCCATAACTCAAAATGAATTTATGTTTAGAATGAGAAAAGAATTAGGCGGTATTGATAAAAATTCAAGAATTATTGTAATGGATAGATCTCTTCGCGGATTTGCAAGCGGCCGAAGTTATCCGGTTGAGTTTTCTATTCAAGGTCCCGAGTGGAAAACACTGCATGAAAGCACGTTAAAAATAGAAGAAGAAATGGCAAAAAGCGGTTATTTTGTAGACGTAGATTCTGATTACGAAGAAGGTATGCCCGAAATTAAAATTATACCCAACAGAAAAGCGGCAGCCGAAAGAGGCGTAGATGTATCGGCTATTGGCAACGCCATTCAATCGCTTATAAGCGGCAGAAAAATAGGTAAGTATACCGAAAGCGGCCGACGCTATGACATTCGTATTCAATTAAAAGATATTCAAAGACAAAGCAAAAAAGATATTGAAAATATTTTTGTTCGCAACAACAGGGGTGAACTTATAAGGCTATCGCATTTAATAAATTTTGAAATTAAGCCTGAGCTTTTAACCATTACGCGCCTAAACAGACAGCGAAGCATATCGGTTCATGCCAACCCTGCCGAAGGATATTCTCAGCAAGAAGCCGTAAGCAAGGCAATTTCAATAGTAAAAAAAACACTGCCTGAAACATATTTTTATCAGCTATCTGGCTCGGCTCAGGCCTCAGAAGAGTCTTTTAACTATTTAGCATTTGCTTTATGGCTGGGTATCGCTTTAGCTTACATGATTCTTGCCAGCCAGTTTAACAGCTTTGTTCATCCGTGGTTAATATTATTAGCTTTACCTTTCAGCTTTTCAGGCGCCTTAATGGCTCTTTATATTTGGGGGCAAAGCATAAACATATACAGCTTTATAGGGCTTATTCTTCTTATGGGTCTTGTGAAAAAAAATTCAATTATGCTGGTAGAATTTACCAACCAAATAAGAGAAAAAGAAAAAGACGTTAAAAAAGCCATATTAATTGCCTCGCCCATAAGGTTTAGACCCATTGTAATGACATCGGTAGCTACCATAGCCGCCGCCCTGCCGCCGGCCCTCGCGCTTGGTCCGGGAGCCGAAAGCCGCATACCCATGGCGGTAACCGTTATAGGCGGCATGATAATTTCTACTCTGCTGAGTTTATTTGTAGTTCCCGCGGCTTATAGTCTTTTTCCGGGAAAGATTGAGAAAAAGTCAAAATAAGATGTTTACAATACTGGAATTAGATTCCATTATTGTAAACAGTAGTAAAATGTCAGTAATTTAACAATAAAATAGTGAAGGCTCATGCCTTCGGGTTTCAATTGCGGCGACATCAAGAATATCTTCTAAAAACTCTTTATCTTCTGCGAGTTTCATTAAAAAATCGCATCCATGAAATATCAAACACCTCAGCTAATTTTTTCGCGGTTTTAATTGAAATATTTCTTCTGCCATTTTCAATATCAGAAATATATTTACCGGTTTGACCAATTTTTTTACCAAGTTCAGATTGAGATAACTTTCTATTTTCTCTGTACAGGCTAACAATTTTTTGCGGTTTTGTTTCTTTAATTAACTTTTGAAGCCATTTAGACTCTGAGGCAATGATAATTTCTTCGCCTGCGTCGTTAAAAACTTTGGCAGTTTGAAATACGCTTTTCACTGCTTCAATAATTTTTAACGGAATATCGCCTTTCATATCAATTTTTATTTTGTTATCTTTTAATACTATCTGCATATTATAACTCCTTTATATTTCAATAAGGCGCGTTTTCTCTGCTTCCCGCGTAATATATTTCAATATTTATACTCTTATTCTCAATGCGCCAACAAGCAACCCAGCTATAAGATAAATGGCGATGATATTCATTCTTACCAATTCTACTAAAATTCTGCCAGTTTTTTTGAAAGGACCCTTATCTTGCAAATCTATCACTAATTGAGCAAACATTTCTTTTTCTTTTCGAGGTAATTTTTGTATTTTCTTCTCAAGGTACTTTTTCCAATATACTGTATACCTCATTAAACAATATACCATATATAATGGTACACGTCAACGATTCCAATAAAAAATCGACTTCGCTGCTATTCATGTTTTTCAATTATACCGCTGCCGCAGAGTAACTAAAAGTTTTGCGAGCCGGCTTTGCTGGTTTTTGACCTTTGTTAATACTCTGCGGTTATAAATATGTATTTATTGGTTTCTAATTTTCTTTAAACGCTTTTCTAAAAAGCCGCGGGTTTCTAAGCTTATATCTTGTCTTTCATTAAGTATATAGCTATACCACTGGTATGCTTTAATATTTTCTTTTTTTAGTTCAAAAATATTCCCTTTTAATAAAAGAATATTGATGTCTAAGTCATAAAGGGTTAAAAACTTATCGAGCAATTGCTGGGCCTCATTGTATTTTTCTAATTCTATTTTATATTTAATTATATTATACCATAAAGCTAAAGCATACGGGTCATCTTCTAAAAACTTTTCTAATTTTTCTAAATTTTCTTCAGACGGCAAGTTACACCTGACAAATTCATTGGCGCGTGTTCTTTGCGCGTGCATATCAAAAAACATAAAACTGGCGGCTTTGTTAATATTACGGGTAAAATAATCGCATGAAAATTGATTTTCATGATTACTTAATTGATGCTTTGTATTTAACCAATGTGCTTCGGCCGTATAAAAGAATAAAGCTCCGCGTATATTTAATGAATATACTATAAACATTATCAACGTTAAAACAAACGAAATATATATAATACTTTTATTTTTTTTTGCGTTAAAAAATATATTTAACGTATCTTTTATCTTCTTCATATTTATAAACTTTATTTTTGCCGAAAGGAGATTTAATTGATAAAGCCACAAACCCATCAAAGGCCACATTAATATGCCGCTGCCCGCTGTAGAAGTGCTAAATTCAAAAGCTGAATAACAAAAAGTATTTACTAAAGCAGCTGATAAATAAATAAAATATTTATCTTTTACCAGTAATCTTGATTTTTTTTTCTTTATAGTATAAAAAGTTAATAACGGTATGCTAAAAGCAATTATAAGAAAAAGAAAACCGCCAATGAATCCGGTATCTACAGCGTATTCAATAATTTCATTATGAGCTTTTGTGTAAATAAAATACGGAGAAAAATCTGGTGTTAGAAAAACAGCTTTATTATAATTAGAATAAATAATTTGAAAAGCATTGGGCCCAACGCCAAAAACGGGATAATCTTTAACTATCTCTATTGAATTCCGCCATACCGCTAAACGTGAAACAATTGAATTACTTTGCAATGGATCAGGTATAATATTTGCTATTTTTGAAAATACGTTAGAACCATAATCATTGCCGGGATAAAATTTTTCTACCAAACTGGAAAATATAATGGAAGATAAAATAATAGTAATAAGTAATTTAAATTTTAATGACTTCATTTTTATAAAATTTAATTTTGATCTCTTATTTGAAAAATAAAATAAAATAATCAAATATATTATGCTTACAGCCAAAGAGACTACCAAACCTTTAGAAGAGGTAAACATTGAATATGCGGTTTGCGTAAAAACGCACAGGCCTGATATTAATAATGTTTTTTTTGATTTGCTAAACAGAAATATCAATATAGAAAAAAAATATGCCATACCCATATAATGAGCCGCGTGATTTTTATTGACGAAAGTTGAGGCGGGGGCAGCTACCTGCGCGTAATAATCAATAAGCTCAAATCTTTGAAAGATACCAATTATAGAAACAAAAAACACGCCAATCATACCCCAAAAAATAACTTTTGTATAAGATATATATCTGGCTATGCTGAAAAATAAAAATACAACAAATATTTTTGAAATTATTTCAAGAGTTTTACCAAAAGATATCAAAATATTTATAGAAAACAAGGTACATACTGCGTGCCACAATCCAAAAAGAATAAGAATAAAAATAAAAAAAGAAGCATAATTACTTTTTAATAACTCGAAATTTATTTTTTTATATTTTATACTAAAAAAATAAAATAAGCAAAGAATAATAATTAAAAAATAAAATACCTCGTATTTGGCAAAAGCACTTTCTTCTATTATATCTCTATAATACGCCAGAGGAACAACTAAAAAAATAATGCCGCTTAAAAATGTGGTTACTTTTTTAATATTTGAATACAAATATTTATAATTTATTAGTTTCATAAAACATTCACGATATTTTTTAAAAATTTAATTTAAAGTCAATTATATCTTATTTATTACTGCGTAAATATAAAATGATAATAATCTTCGGTTATTAATTTACATTTATTAGAGTATTTGTAAAACGTTTTCAAGACTAAAATATTTATTTTATTTAATAAATAATTTTTTCACAACCCTAAATTAGTAAATATTTATTGACCGCTGTCAAAATAAAACATAAACTGTTCTAATAAATATTAATTCATTTAACATATGGCTCAATTTGTAAGTATAAACGTTATATAAATAGGTTCAATAAAAAAATGCTAAAAAAGAAAAAAGTTTTACTTTTAACCGCCCCTTATCACGCGGGGGTTGTAGAAGTAGCCGGTAAATGGATTCCTCTTTATCTCGTGTATGTCGCAGGGGCTTTAAGAGAGGCAGGTTTTGACGTTATTATTTATGACGCCATGACAAAAGACGTGGGTCACGCCGAAATCGAAAAAGAAGTAAAACGCGTAAAGCCTGATTACGTGGGCATTTCGTCTATTACCTGCTCAATACCAGATGCTATAGAATGTATTAAAAGAGTTAGGGCCGTTAACTCAAAAATTATTACTATCATGGGCGGTATACATCCCACTTTTATGCCAGAAGAGGTCTTTAACCTTTGTCCCGAACTTGATTATATTGTTAGAGGCGAATCAGAAAAAACACTGCCTGAATTTTTTAAAGCCCTTGAAGAGGGTAAAACAGGTGATGAATTAAAAGTAATTAAAGGTATCGCATATAAAAACACCAAGGGCGAAACAATAAGAACACCCGACAGACCTCTTATGACATCCGAAGAATTAGACAAATTGCCCAAAGCTTTTGATTTATTAGACTGGTCTGAATATCCCTATTATATGGTTAAAGATTCTATAATGGGAGCATTAGATACATCGCGCGGATGTACCAAAGACTGCTCGTTTTGTTCGCAAAGATTATTCTGGCAAAAAACATGGCGGCCCAGATCGCCCGAAAGTTTAATGCGCGATATTGAAGAACAAATGAAATACGGCGTTACTGTTTTTTTATTAACCGACGATTATCCCACGTTGGACCAACAAAGGTGGGAAAGTTTTTTGGACCTTGTTATAGCAAGCCAATATAACATATATTTTTTAATGGAAACCCGCGCCGAAGACATCATCAGAGATAAAGACATTCTGTATAAATACCGTAAAGCCGGTATTATTCATATTTATATTGGCACAGAAGCAACCGATGAAGAAAAACTAAAGTTATACAGAAAAGAAATGACGCCCAATGAAGCCCACGAGGCTCTTGCCCTTTGCGATAAACACGGCATTATTACCGAAACATCTATGATACTGGGCACGCCAGATGAAACCAAAGAAAGCGTAAAAAGAACGCTCGAATTGGCCATTGATTACAACCCCGATTTTTGTCATTTTTTGGCGATTGCGCCCTGGCCATACGCTGATCTTTACAAAGAACTTGAGCCTCATATACAGGTAAAAGATTATAAAAAATATAACCTTATAGATCCCATCGTAAAACCAGAAAATATGACGCTTGAAGAAGTAGACACCGCTATTATTGAATGTTACAGAGTTTTTTATATGAATAAATTTAAACAAATTAAAAACTTAAAAGATGAATTTAAAAGAGAGTATATAATTGAAGCCACCAAACGCATTATGCAAAACTCTTTTATAGTAAACAAACTTGGCTCTTTAGAAGGCGCGATACCAGATGAAGTAAAAGAAGAAATGAAAAATATTGGCATGGCTGACGAAGATAAAAATCTAACAGATGAAGTTTTATCAGGCTCTAAAAAAGGATGTCCGGTAAGCGCCGTAAAAAGACAAATATTTAAAATTAAGAAAAAAGTTTATTCAAAAAGCGCATAATAATATATTTATTTTTTATTAAAAGACAGAATAAATATACGGCGCCAGCGCCGAACTCTCGCTAAAAATAATAAAAAACCCAAGTAACATTAAAACCAAAATTATTGGTATAAGCCACCACTTTTTATTTTGTTTACAAAATACTAATAATTCTTTTATTATAGAAAGTTTGCTCATATTTTTTTAATATTGGTTTTCATAATTTTTCAAATGGTCTTTTATATCTAATCGATGGTTCCAGAATGATGTTTTATATTTTTTTATTTTTATGTTTAGCAGATCTTTTCTTAATAAGCGTAGTATTAAACCAATAGGTAAAAAAAGAAAATAAAATACTATCGCTAAAATAATTATTGTGATAATTCGGTTTAATATTATAAAAACACTCATCCATATTTTTTGTAAGGGCAGTAAAATTTTAGGAATTATCAAGCCTAAATAAAAAAAAGCGGCTGCAATAAAAAAATAATAATGGATATCTTTTTGTTTTGAATATAAAATTATTCCTAAAATTGCGAACAAAGTTCCTATTATAACACCAAATATACGTAATTCTTTTTTAGAGCTTTTAATATTTTTTATATCAGTTATTAACATAGTAAATATTTTATATAGTTTATAATATTTTTTTTAGACACGATTTACAGGATTAAGCATGATTGTTTTCTTTGTTTATCATTTATTAATCATCTCGTTCACCAAAGGTGTGCAAAGCACTTTGCTCAATACAGGCCTGAAAATTATGTAAATCTTGTCTACTCTTTTTATTTTGATTTCAGGGAGAGTTAATAGGATGGTACCCCCCTGAAGCGATTGGAATATTTTCAAAATAATGGTCTATACGAAAAGGCAAAAAATTTAATATATTTCTTGATATTGTTGGTTCTCTATCTTGAATAATATC